>Ga0208550_10033_pt1 | contig 43318 bp, 46 predicted proteins | sample Wag4S2014_12_3_FD_187356 | JGI IMG/M metagenome (GOLD analysis project Ga0208550, IMG submission 187356) | Deep subsurface shale carbon reservoir microbial communities from Ohio, USA - Utica-2 Time Series 2014_12_3 (SPAdes) (version 2) ... | reverse complement strand
TCTTCCCAGTGATCATTCAATATTGTTTTAATTTTTGGATGATTTTTTGATTTATTTTTGCTCATAATATTTTTATCTTTCTACAAAGTTATCCACATTCCTGCAAAAGCATAGTTTCCTATATAACAAGAAATGGACTGCTATGATGCTGATCGAGCACAGGAAGCGGTTAAAAGAATTGAAGGAAAGTGAAGAGGACAGAAAAAAGCCAGTTTTAGATGACCAGGAAAAAGAAGAAATAAACTATAATCTGCCGGTAGAAATAAAATATTATGAAGATAAGAGGTTTAAAACAGCCTCAGGGGTAATTAAAAAAGTGAATTTGAATCGAAAAGAAGTAATTATCTCAGAGAAAGGAGATGAGCAGCAGAAAATATCTATTAATAATCTATTAGATTTAAGACTGAAATAGAGAAATTAAATTATGATAAAGCAAAAAGTAATATCAGCTATAATCCTATTAATCTTTAAAACCAGAGGTTTAGATGTTAGCAAATATATTTGTTTTTACTTTTAAACTAAAATAAGATATAATATTAGTATATTAGTAAAAGAGGTGGTATGATGAATTATCGTCAAGATTTAAATAATTTGATTAAAAAGAATGACGGTCTTATTTTAACTAAAGAATTGGAAGAAGAAAATATCCCTCGAGAATATTTGTCTATTTTTTTAGAAGAAGATAAGTTGGAGAGAATCAAAAGAGGAGTTTATACAACTCCTGAAACTTTTAATGATGACATGTATATCATTCAGCAAAAAAACTCCAGATTAATTTATTCTCATGAAACAGCACTTTATCTACATGATCTAAGTGATAGAGATCCCTTAGAATATACAGTAACTGTTCCTTATGGTTATCATAATCCTTATTTAAAAGATGAAGATATCAAAATTCATACAGTTAAAAAAGAACTTCATTTACTTGGAGTTATGGAAAAAGAAACCATCTTCGGTAGAAAAATTAAAGTATATAATAAAGAGAGAACAATCTGTGATATTTTAAAAGATCGTAATAACATGGATATTTCAACGGTAAATGAAGCTATTAGAAAATATTTAACTGGTAAAGGAAAAGATATTCATTTACTTTTGGATTATGGAGACGAGTTAAAAATCAGTAGTGTCTTAAGAAAATATTTGGAGATGTTTGTATGAAAAACTTAATGCAATTAAAAGATTTAATTAAAAATTTAGCCAAAGAAAAAAATATTAATAGCCAGGTGCTTTTAAGAAATTACATGATGCAGCGATTATTATTAAAAATTGCTAATTCTGATTATAAGAATAACTTTATCCTAAAAGGTGGTATGCTGGTTGCTGATCTAGTAGGTATTGAATCAAGAAGTACAGTAGATATGGATCTAACTATGAAATCTTTTAGCCTAAGCAAAGACAATATTACAGAAATTTTCACAGAAATATTTTCAACCAAAACTGAAGATGGAATTGAATTCAAACTAAAACAGGTAGACAGTATAAGAGAAGAAGCTGAGTATAATGGGGTTAGATTAGCTATACTAGCATTAATGGGTAAAGCGCGAATCCCTTTAAAAATAGATTTAACAACAGGAGATAAACTCACTCCATCTGAAATCAATTACAAATATCAGTTATTATTTGAAGATGAGAAAATTGAAATTTTATCTTATAATTTAGAAACTCTACTGGCGGAAAAACTAGAAACTATAGTTAGTAGATCAAAAACAAATACTAGAATGCGTGATTTTTATGATGTTTATATTTTAGCTTTGGAGTTTAAAAAAAAGATAAATACAGAATTATTAGCAGCTGCGTTAACTGAAACTTCTAAAAATCGTGAGACTTATAAGGCTATTAAAAATGGTAAAGAGAGACTAATTGAAGTTTTCAAAAGTGAAATTATTTTAGACCATTGGAATAGGTATAGGAAAAAATTTAAATATGCAGAAGAAATTGAGTTTTCCAATCTGGAAGAACAGATAATTAAGTTGTGGAATGAAATCGAAGATAATAGTATTTAGAATTAAAAAAATAACTGGATAAATTAAAATAACTCTAATTTAATTAAACCCTCAATATTATCTTGATAAAATTTCATAACTCAAGATTTATTGAGGGCTTTATTATTTTATTTTGCTGCTATTTTTTCTTTGCAGCTGCCTATTTGTTGTATGCTAAAATTACCGGGAATTGCAAAGTAGTATTCCCAAAAGTTGCAAACTAAAATTCCCGATTATTGCAGAATAAAAAAGTCATTGCAGTCACTCCCAAAAGGTATACCTTTAGACACTCTTTTATTAGTAGATCTATAAACCACTAGTAAAGCCAGTGATAGCAGTGAATCTGAACTGCTATTTTCTTTTTATTAAATTCGTATCAAAAGGTGCCAAATTTAATTTTGAGATATCCCAAAACGACCATGTACCTTTTGAAACTTTTATGATATACTATAACTAATAATTGGAAATAGGGGGGATAATATGAGTGGAAGAAAATATGGTTACATTAGAGTTTCCAGTAAAGAACAAAATCCGGCCAGACAGGAAGATGCACTTTTAAAAGCTGGTGTTGAAAAAGATTATATTTTTACTGATAAAATGAGTGGTAAAGATTTTGATAGGCCTGAGTATCAATTAATAAAAAGATTGCTTAAGGAAGATGATGTTTTATTTATTAAAGATTTAGATCGCCTGGGAAGAAACTATAGAATGATTAAAGAAGAGTGGAAAGAGATCACCATGGATATAGGAGCAGATATAGTAGTTTTAGATATGGACCTTCTAGATACCAGAAAATTTAAAAACGGAATGGAAGAATTAATTTCTAATATTATTTTAGAGTTATTATCTTATATGGCCGAAAAAGAGAGAAATAAAATCAGGCAGCGGCAAAGAGAAGGTATAGAAAAAGCCCGCAAAGATGGAGTACATCTCGGAAGACCTAAAATTGAAGTTGATGATTTTTCCTATTACTATGATCAGGTTTATGATAAAGAAGAAATGACTGCTGTTGAAGCTATGGAAGAGTTAGGCATCAGTAAATCTACCTTTTATAGAAGAAAAAGCGAGTATGAAGATGAAAATTAGCTTGAAGTAGCATAAAACAAATCTTAGAAAACTTAAAAAGGACTATAGATTAAAAAGCTGATCAAATACCCAGTAGAGTAAAAACTTTTTGCGATATGAGCCTTCATTTATTAAGTTAAAGGACATATTTTAAAAATTAACGGGTCAAATCAGGATCAAAAAAGTTAGGATCATAATTTGAAGGCAATATATAAATCTTGGTTTTAGACGAAGTCTTCAGATTGAAAAGCCTGGCTTTAACTTTATCCTCTAAATTATTGTATGCAATCAGTAAAATATCAGTACTTTCTAGTCTATCGATAGTAGGCTCCAGCCACTTGAAGCCAAAGTATGTATCTACATCATCTGAAAGTTGCTGCTCTAGACTTTCATCATGTTTGTTTGCAATAACCGTTTTTAAATAATAGACATCTGGCTTAACCTGAATTTTAGTTATTAATTCGTTAACTTCTTGAGTTCCGCCAACAATAGCTATGGTTTTAGCTGCAGCAGACTTCTTTTCCAATCTGAAGATGATTAATCTAAATGAAATTACAATAACTGCTGTTAAAACATAAAATAAAATAAGAAGCGGCCAATCATAATCATATGATGGTACTATAAAATTAAAAGAGCTAACTAAGAAGAAAAGAACAAAGAGGACAGTAACTATTCTAGATAACAAATCTATTCTTTCGATATCTATTGCTTTTTTTGACTGGTATAATTTAAATATAATCATTAAAATAGCTGTTAACATGGAGATAATAATGATCAATTTACTGAAGCTATTAAAATATTCTCCTATCGTAAAATCATATAAAAATAAAGTGGCAAGAAAGAGGGATAGATTAACACTAAAAATATCAGCAATAAATTTCAATACTGTATATAAAACTTTTTTATTTTCTTGCTGCATATTATTAATACCCCATTTGAGTTTTATAGCTTCTTATGACATTCCTTGCATAATTGCCCCACACCAGTTACATAATGTTCTCTACGATCTATTTTTTCACTAACTTTAACATCAGTCTTCTTTCCACATAATACACACTTTTCATATCCACCAGAAGTCGATTTGACTTCATCCTTAGGTTTAATATCATAAATTTTAATTCCCAGATCAGATAACACTTTCTTAACAAGATCATAACTGATCCCATTATTTTCAGCATATTCTTTTAACTGATCTCTGGTTAAATATCCTTGCTGCTGGAAAGTTTCTTTTAAACTATACATTATAGATACACCTTCAAATAATTATTTTAGCTTCATGTAAATTTGATCAAGTTTTTCTTTTGTTTCTCTTAATTCATAATTGTAATCTCTTAAAATATAATTTAAGTTTTCATATTCAGAATAATAATTATCAAAAATATTTTCTATAAAATTTAAGATTTCTTCGAGTTGATATGAAATTGAGTCATCATCAGTAAATTCATAATTGAAATTATCAATATCACGTAAATAATTTGGAATTCTTTTGATTAAAATTGTTTCAAGTTCGCTAATTTCTTCTCTAACTGTTGTTAGTTCTCCATTGGCTAACTTATACTGCAACTTATCTCTAATCTGATAGAGATTAAGTTGGATATCCTTAAGAAGTTTAACATTAACAAGTTTATGTCTTTTAGCTGCATTATGTCTTAATTCTCTAAAATAGACAAGCAGAAAAAAAGCAATTAAGATTATAATCATAAAAGATTGGGTAGTGGTTATTTTTGTTAAAAGAAAGGCGGCGAGTCCAAACACAAAAGTAATTATATAAAGTATTTGCCTGCTTTGATCTTCACTTATACCCCAATCTAAAAGCACATGATGCAACATTCTTGTCCTTAACTGATTAAGTTTAAATTTGGGACTGAAAACAACCTGATAAAGCCCTATAAAACCGTTTATAATAGGTACTCCGAGCAATATAACCGGCAAGAAAAGAGAAATAAAAGTAACACTCTTAACTGCTCCTACAATTGATATAATGGCTAACAGAGCACCAATTAACATACTTCCTGAGTTACCAAGCTCCCAATTACCATTCTTTCTATTAAGGAGTCTTGTAATAATTAAACCTGCTAATAATATTCCAGCAAAAACTACTGTAAACATTCTTCCGAGGTCCCAGGCAATTATGATGATAAATACTGAGGTTATCATAGCAATACCTGAAGCCATTCCCTTTAACGCATTTAATAGATTCATTAGGTTAACCATCATAAGAATCCAGATTACAGTTACAGGGATACTTAAATTTTCAAAATAAATAAACCCTTCAAATGGGTTTGTAACATAGGTAACTCTTATTCCGTAAAAAACAAGATAAGAAATTACTGCTAACTGCAAGAATAATTTCAATTTAGCAGTTAGATCCTTATAATCATCAATTACACCAATAAGATAAATTAATGCTAGTCCAGCGAGTAAATGAAGATTGATTGAATAGTTTCCTCTTAAAATGAAGAAACCAATCATGAAAATCACAAAAACTAATAAACCACCTAATGGATAACTAACATTTTTTTTATTTTCTATAGATTTCACAAATACCACCCTAAATTAATTATTTTCTTCTAAACTATCATCATCTGTGCTTTCCTGGTGTTCAAATATATCTTCTCTCTTAAGAACCTTAATTCCTGTTTTTAAGATGATATTTATATCCATTAATAAAGAATGATTATCTAAATAGTACTTATCAAGTTCAACTTTTCTATCAACTGAAACATGATCTCTACCATTTATCTGAGCATAACCTGTTACTCCTGGCTTTAGCTGATAAACATCTGCTTCTTTTCTTTTGTTTATCAGTTCTTTTTCAGCTAAAATAACTGGGCGGGGCCCCACAAAACTCATCTCACCTTTGATTATATTAAAAAGTTGGGGCAATTCATCAAGACTTGTAACTCTTAACCAGTGACCTATTTTAGTTATGTAACTATCTCTATCGTTTAAATCATTACTTGCTTTATTTTTGGGGGTATGTTTATACATAGTTCTGAATTTATATACTATAAAAGATTCTCCATATTGTCCCATTCTTTTTTGTCTGAATAGAGCCTTCCCATGAGAATCTACTTTTATTGCAATTGCTATAATTAAAAGTAGTGGAGATAATATTATAGTTAAAATTATAGCAAAAATAAAATCAAAAGTTCTTTTTAACATTAAAATAACCTTCTTCCCCAAAATTATATGAATAAGCAATTATTTTTATAGGCAGTCTTCTAAACCATCAGCTTCTAATATATTCCTAATTTCTTTGACTTCCTGGGCTCGTTTTTTATCGCAGATTAAAATAGCATCTTCAGTATCCACTATAACTACATCATCAAGACCAATGGTAGTTACTACTTTATTAGGGCTGTGAATAATTGAATTGGTAGTATCTATCCCATAATGCTTACCTATAACTACATTACCATCATCATCCCTCTTTTTTACTCTTTCTAAGGCAGGCCAGCTGCCAAGATCATCCCAACCAAAAGAACCAGGAATAACAAAAATATCATCTGCTTTTTCCATAATTCCATAATCAATAGAAACGCTCTGCATTTTCTCAAATTCATCTCTGATTACTTTTTTAGCTAAATCTGTTCCTAAAGCTCTCTTTATTTTCTTCAATGCCTCATACATTTCAGGTAGGTGTCTCTCTATATTTGAAAGAATACTGCTTAACTGCCAGACAAACATCCCGCTATTCCAAAGATATGTTCCTTCTTCTAGAAATTCTTTAGCTTTACTTAGATTTGGTTTTTCTGTGAAGTTACGCACTTCGAATATCTGATCACCATCTATGGAATGCAATTTATCACCAAAGTGAATATAACCATATCCTGTTTCTGGATGAGTTGGTTCTATACCAATAGTAACTAAATTTTCTCCAGTAGCTGCAGTCATAACTGATTTTCTTAAAATATCTATAAATCTTTTTTGATCTTTTATTAAATGATCAGCCGGTAAAACAATCATTGTTGACCCAGGATATTTATCTTCAATAACTACTGACGATAAACCTATACAGGCAGCAGTATTTTTTTTCATCGGTTCTACTATAATATTTTCTTTTGGTACACCATCCAGTTGTTTCTTGATTGCTTTTTGATAAGCTTCATTAGTTGCAATAAAAATCTGTTCTAATGGAACAAGTTCATGTATTCTTTCTACAGTTTCTTGCAACATAGTTTTTTGATCATCATTTAATTTCAAAAATTGTTTAGGATGATCTTTTCTACTTAATGGCCAGAATCTTGTTCCTTCTCCTCCAGCCATAATTAATGCTGTTATCATTTTTGATCACTCCAGATTATTAATTCTAAATCAACTGATTATCTAAGTCTTTTAGCAAATCTCTATATTTCTCAATTGATATTTCTTTATTAAACTCTTCTTCAAATAACTTTCTGGTGTTTTGAGAATGTTTTTTTAAAAGGTCCCTATCTTCTTTATATTTTTTTATTATTGCAGCTAATTTATCAGAATTGCCGATTTTAATATTATATCCTATTTGATGGTTTTCGATCATATCACTAATTTCATTATTGAAGTTAGAAATAAATATAATAGGTTTTCCGCTAGCCATTATACCATAAACTTTACTGGGAACTACCAGTCCTTCAAAACCACTGTTTAAAGTTGTTAAAGATAAGTTCGCTGTGTTTAAGCTATATATAAGGTCTTCTTTGTCTTGATAAGGCTTAAAAACAAAATTATCCAAATTATTTTCAGAAATATATTCTTCTATATATTCTTTCTTTACTCCTTCTCCAACAAATAAAAATTTTATTTGGTCCTCATGCTTTAGATTTTCTGCTGCTTCTAAAACAGTATCAAATTCATGCGCATTACCCATATTTCCTGAATACATTATTACAAAAGTATCTTCTAAACCCCATTTTTTTCGAAAGGTTTGATCTTTTGATATAGGATAAATTTTTTCACCATCTGCCCAGTTATAAATCATTTTAGATTTTTCTTCAATTAACTTCTTACCATAACTTTTTTCTAGAAGTTCTTGCATATGTTCCCCAATAGTTACTATTTTATCGACTCTCTTTAAAATAAATTTGTTTATTTTTTTAAAAAATGAAATTAAAAAATTGCTTTTTATTATATCCAACTCAATAGCTACTTCTGGATATAAATCTTGAACAACATATATAATCTTTGATTTTTTAAATAGTTTTAAAGCTAATGCAACCAAAGAAATATACGGGGGAGTTGATAAAACAATTATCGTATCATATTTCTTTAAAGTTAACCCTTTAAAGAATACTAATAAATAAAAAGTTAAATAATTAATTATTCTCCCTAAAGTGCCTAATTTACCTGTTTTAGAAAAAGAAGTATTGAATACTCTAATAATATCAATACCTCTATAAATTTCTTCTTTTGGAATATTATCTATAGAACCAACATAACTTGGTTTGCCTGTTAAAACGGTTACTTCATAATCCTGTGCTAGATCAGCACATAAGTCTTCAAGTAACTGCCCCGTAGCAGCAAATTCAGGATAAAAGTGTTGATTTATTACTAATATTTTTTCTCTCAATTACTACAACTCCTACATAAAACTAATAATTCTGTTTAAACCACTCATATGTATCTTTAATTCCTTCTTCTAATGATATCTGAGCTTTCCAGCCTAAATTATTCAATCTTGAAACATCCATTAATTTTCTGGGAGTTCCATCTGGTTTGGATAAGTCATTCACTATCTCGCCTTCAAAACCAACTATATCTTTAATTAGCTCTGCAAGTTCTAAGATAGAAATATCCTTACCTACTCCAACATTTACAAACTGATCTCCACTATAATTATTCATTAAGAATAATAGAGAATCTGCCAGATCATCTACATGCAAAAACTCTCTTTTGGGTTTTCCTGTTCCCCATATAACCACTTCATCTTCATCATTAACCTTTGCTTCATGAAACTTTCTAATCAAAGCTGGTAATACATGAGAAGTTTCCAGATCAAAGTTATCATTGGGTCCATAAAGATTGGTAGGCATTGCAGAGATAAAGTTCGTATCATATTGTTTGTTGTAATGCTCACAAAGTTTAATTCCTGTTATTTTAGCTACTGCGTAACCTTCGTTAGTAGATTCTAATTTCCCAGAAAGGAGATAATCCTCTTTCATCGGTTGATCAGCAAATTTCGGATAAATACAGGAACTGCCTAAAAATAATAATTTTTCTACATCATTTTGATAAGCTGCATCTATTACATTTGTTTCTATCATCAAGTTATCATATAAAAATTCAGCTGAATAGTTATCATTGGCCTGAATACCACCAACTTTAGCTGCTGCAAGTATTACATAATCAGGTTTTTCTTCTTCAAAAAACTCTTCTACCTTTTCCTGCCTTCTCAAATCAAGTTCAGAAGAAGTTCTATATACTAAATTTGTATATCCTTCTTTTTTTAACATTCTCATAATAGCTGAGCCAACTAAACCTCTATGACCGGCTACATATATCTTTGCATCCTTTTTCATTAATAGCACACACCTTTCACTTTGATATCTAAATATCTCCTTGTTCTTCTATTGCTTCTAAATCAAATTGAACCATTAACTGTACTAATTCTTTAAACTTAACTTCTGGTTCCCAGCCCAATTCTTCTTTTGCTTTGGAAGGATCACCGATTAATAAATCTACCTCTGTTGGCCTAAAATATTTAGGATCAATTTCTACCAATACTTTGCCTGTATTTTTATCTATACCTTTTTCATCTACACCTTCACCCTGCCATTCTATATCCACATCAACATGACTAAAGGCAGCTTCTACAAACTCTCTTACTGTATGTGTTTCTCCTGTAGCTATAACATAATCTTCTGGAGTTTCATGCTGTAACATCATCCACATCATCTTAACATAGTCTTTAGCATAACCCCAGTCTCTTTTTGCATTCATATTACCCAGATAAATTTTGTCCTGTTTCCCTTTTTTTATTCTGGCAACAGCTCTTGTTATTTTTCTGGTCACAAATCTTTTACCTCTTCTTGGAGATTCATGATTAAAGAGAATTCCATTAACGGCAAAAAGATCATATGCTTCCCTATAATTTTTAACTATCCAATAAGCATAAAGTTTAGCTGCAGCATAAGGACTTCTTGGATAAAAAGGAGTTTTTTCTGTCTGAGGAATCTCTTGAACTTCTCCATATAATTCACTTGTAGATGCCTGATAGAATTTGCATTTAACTTCTGATTCTTTAATAGCATCAAGCAATCTCAAAGTACCCATTGCATCCACATCTGTTGTGTATTCGGGCATATCAAATGATACTCCTACATGACTCTGAGCTGCTAGATTATATATTTCATCTGGATTTATTTTTTCAACTAACCGACTTAAATTACTGGAATCAGTCATATCACCATAATGAAGCTTTAACCTCACATTTTCTTCATGTGGGTCTTGATAAATATGGTCTATTCTCTGAGTATTAAAGGTAGAAGCTCGTCGAATTATACCGTGCACCTCGTATCCTTTATTCAGTAATAATTCTGCTAAATATGAACCGTCTTGTCCTGTTATCCCTGTTATTAATGCTTTTTTCATTATCTAATCATACCTCCAATAATTTATCATAAACCTTAATGTACTTATTCACCATTTTTTCTATCGAATAATTACTAACAGCTTTTTCTCTTGCATTATTAGCCATTTCATTATTTAACTTCTCATTTTCAAAAATTAATTTTATTTTATTAAATAATTGTTTGCTATTTCCTGTTTCTACCACCACCCCACAATTCCCAGATATTTGTTCTGAAATACCTCCAACATTGAATCCAACAACTGGAGTGCCTGATGCTAATGATTCTAATACCGTCGTAGGAAAATTATCGTCTAAAGAAGTGATACAAAAAAGATCAGCCATACTATAGATTTCAGATAATTTATCTCTTTCATAAATATATCCTAATTGTTTGATTTCAATATTCATATCATTAAAATTTTCTTCATATTTTTTACCAATAGTTACAACCATATAATTTTCATTTTTAAAATGACTTAAAGCTTCAAAAAAATACTTTGCTCCCTTTCTTTCATCTTCAAGATCTGCAGCTACAAATAAGATGACTTTTTTATTTAGAGAAATATTCAGTTCTTCTCTGATATTATTGTTATTACGAGGCTGAAATGTATTTATGTTAATTCCATTATTTATAACTTTTATTTTATGGCCTTTTAAAAAAGATTTTTTAACTTCATTAGCCAGCCACTTGGAAGGAGTTATAATTACTGGATTCCAATCATAAGAAAATAACTTTCGTTTTTTATCCCACATATTTTTAGATTTGTCAACATAATTTTTAGGATATGTTCTTAAATTTGGACAGTTACCACAGCCATTCTTCCATTTTTCACACTCAAAGTGATAAGCACAACTCCCCGTAAATGACCAAGCATCATGAAGAGTCCATACTACAGGATAATTATTTCTTTTTAAATAATTAATAAAGGTTAAATTAAGATAATATCCGTGGATATTATGCAAATGAATTAAATCAATATCATTACTTTCTATATATTCAATCAGTTTTTTTGTTGAGTAGTATGAACCTAAACCTTCACACCCTGTTAACCTTGTTATTGTAGCATGCAAGTAAATTTCTGGTTTATAAGCAAATTTCAGAACATCTTTGTTTTTATTTCCACGTCCGTATAAAAAAAAACTATTAAATTGATAAAATTTATTAATTTCTTTATATATATACCTTGCAATTTGAGCTGCGCCACCTTTATTATAAGATGTATTAAGTTGCAATATATTCATATGACCACTCATTTCTAAAAATATTAATTTATTCTAGATCATTATATAGCTTATTTATCTGATTTTTATATTCTCTCTCAGAAAGAATTTCTCTATTATTTAAATTTTTTTCTTTAATATATTCATGATTTTCTATTAATCTTTTCAAAATGTTTGCTGCTTTCTTAAAATTGTTTTCTGGATAAAGGTTGTCATTATTAATTACTCGCTCTTTATTAGATTTATGATCTTCCATTATTACTGGACAACCACAAATTTGAGCATGAATTGAACTTAAGGTGGTTTGTTTTGGGAAAATCATTATATCACTAGCTGAAAAATATTTTCTCAATTCTCTAAACGGTTTTGAGTCTTCAACTCTATATTCTAATTCAAAGTTAAGAGAGTTTAATTTTTCATTAAAGGTATTCATATATTGCTTGTTTTGAGGACCAATAAATAATAAACTAATATTGTAATCATTTATAAATTCTTTATCTAGTTCATTAACAATATTAATTAATAAATCAGGTTTTTTTGATTTGTTTAATTTTCCAATATATGAAATTACAATATTATCCTTTATATTAAGTTTTTTTCTTAGTTTCTGACGAGCTTTCTTATCATAATACATTATATCATCATTAAAACCATGAGGTAACATATCAATTTTTTTGTCTTTTATTCCAATCTTATGCAAATATTCCAACTCTTCATTTCCTAAAGCATATATTTTCTGGTATTTATCTGTCTTATTAATAATATTTGCAAAAGTTAACTTATAAAAAAAATAAAATAGTTTCCTAAACCTATTTTTTGCTGCCACCCAAGACATATGACAATCTCTAACGATTTTAAATTCCTGTTTTCTTTTTAATAATGTTAGATCTTTAAAATCAGCAATACCATGCATAAATATAACATCGGGGTTTATACTATTAATAGTTTTAATAAAATCTTTTAATATTAATCTACTAGATAATTTAAATAAAGATTTTAATCTTATTAGTTTTACATCTGTTTCTTCTTCAAATTTTTTATCTTGTGAGATATCTACTCTCTTATGAAAAGGAGACATATCATCTGAGGTTATAAGATATACTTCATTGTCAAAATCTTTAGAAGCATACAGTAATTCATTTATTTGATACCCAGCTGTAGGATCAAAATAATCTTCAACATGAATTATTTTCATAAAATTTCACCTTTTTTTAATAATGATTTAGTTGAATTCTATCAATATTTTTCTTAAAATCCTATCACTTGCTTTTCCATCACCATACGGATTAGAAGCCTGTGACATTTTAATATAAACCTGATTATCATTTAAAAGTTCATTTGCTGTATTATAGATAGCCGTCTTGTCTGTACCCACCTTTTTTACAGTACCAGCATTAACAGCTTCTGGTCTTTCAGTAGTATCTCTTAGAACTAATACAGGTTTACCTAAGGAAGGTGCTTCCTCCTGGATTCCACCTGAATCTGTTAAGATTAAATATGATTTATTCATCAAATTAATAAAAGGCTCGTAATCAAGTGGCTCAATTAGATGGACTCGAGCTGCATCTTCAAATTTTTCGGCAGCCAGTTCTCTGATTACTGGATTTAAATGAACTGGAAAAACCACTTCTGCTTCCTTGTTTTCTTTTAAGACATCATTGATTGCATCAAAAATATTTTCCATAGGCTTACCCAGGTTTTCTCTGCGGTGAGCTGTTAATAAGATAATCTTTTTGTTTGTAAAATCAATGTTTTTTAATAATTCATCTTTAAACTGATAATTATCATCTACAACATCTAATAAAGCATCAATAACTGTATTACCTGTCACAGTTATTTTTCCTGAATCAACATTTTCTTTTAAGAGATTTTCTTTAGCTAATTCAGTAGGAGCAAAGTGCAGATCTGCAATAACTCCGGTAAGATGCCTATTCATTTCCTCAGGAAAGGGAGAGTATTTATTATGGGTTCTAAGGCCTGCTTCAACATGCCCCACCTTTATCTGCTGATATAAGGCTCCTAGAGAGGAAACAAAGGTAGTAGAGGTATCTCCATGAACCAATACTAAATCTGGATTTTCTTTTTCATATACTTCTTTAATCCCCATTAATACTCTGGAAGTTACTCCACTTAAAGTTTGTTGATCCTGCATAATATCTAAATCATAATCAGGTGTGATCTCAAATAATTCTAAAACCTGATCCAGCATTTCTCTGTGCTGTGCGGTAACTGTTACAATTGTTTCTATATTTTCTTCTTTTTCTAAAGCTTTAACTACTGGTGCCATTTTTATTGCCTCTGGTCTGGTACCAAAAACAGTCATTACTTTAATCATTATTAACCTCCATTACAATAGCGAATATTTATTTATCGAGTTCAGCTACTCCATATTCTTTATGCCAGGCATAGTCAGAATAATCTCCGATTTTGATAACTTCAAAACCGGCTTTTTCCCATTTTTCTTTATCTAAGATATTTTTAGTATCATAAACTTTAGTATTTCTCATTTTAGGAGCAAGTTTGGCTGGATCTATATCTTCAAATTCATTATGATCAGCGCCAATGATAATAATATCTGATCCAGAAACTGATTCTTCTAATTCACTTAAACCATATTCGCTCTTTTGAGGTTCTGAAATATGAGGATCATAAATACATGAGTTAATATTTTCTGATTCAAGTATTTCAATTATTTCAAGTACAGGACTTTCTCTTAAGTCATCTACATTACCTTTATAAGTTATGCCAAAGATAGAGATTTTAGGATCGCCGATACCAAATAATATTTCTTTAACATTTCTAACTACAAACTCTGGCATACTGTCATTGATATTTCTGGATAATTCAATCATTTTTGCCTTTTCTGGTGCACTTTCTACAATAAACCAGGGATCAACCGCCAGACAGTGACCACCAACACCAGGTCCTGGTAGATGAACATTAACTCTCGGATGTTTATTTGCCAGAGCTATCGCTTCCCAGATATCAATTTTATTTTCTTCTGAAACTTTTGCAAGTTCATTAGCCAGCGCTATATTAACATCTCGATATGTATTTTCCATTAGTTTTACCATTTCAGCTGTTGTTGCATCTGTTATGTACATATTAGCCTGAACAAAGCTTTTATAAATTTTTCTTGCTTTTAAAGCTGACTTTTCATTGATTCCACCAATAATTCGGTTGTTATTTACCAGTTCCTGAATAATTTGACCGGGCAATACTCTCTCTGGACAGTGAGCAACAAAAAGTTTTTCTCCTAATTCTAGATTAGATTTCTTTAAAATAGGTAAAACCACATCTTCTGTGGTTCTAGGAGCTATTGTAGATTCAATTATAACTAAATTATCTTTTTTAAGATAGGGTAAGATACTTTCAGTTGCATCTTTTACATATTCTAGATTTGCAGTTTTATTTTCAGTTAAAGGAGTTGGTACCGCTATTATAAATACATCTGCTTCTACTGGTTCTAAAGAAGCACTTAAATTACCCTCCATTACTGCACCTTTAACCATTTCTTTTAATCCCGGTTCTTCTATATGAATATCTCCATCATTAATTGTATCTATCACATAGTCCTGTACATCTACTCCAACTACCTGATGGCCATTTACAGCAAACATGGTCGCTGTTGGTAGACCAATGTAACCCAGTCCAATACAGCATATTTTTTCTTTGTTCATTTTATTCACTCCATTTTAATTAAATAATTATAGTCGTTTGTATAATGTCTAAGTCCTGAAATAACAAGGATCATGATATAAATTTTTGGTGACTTTCTCCTCATAATATGGTTTAATATAATTAGAAATACTAATTCTACCACATATCAAAAAAAGAAAATTATAATATCTTTTTTTAAAACCTGTATTCAGAGGTTTCTTTTGTTATTCTTAATTTTATTAAAATATTTCTTGTTCATTTTTTTAACTCTAGAAATTGAGTCCAACCAATCACTTACAGTTTTTTACTATTTTCTTTGCCTATTTTGCAAACACCTAAATTAAATAATTATTCATTTAAATCAAACAAATCAAATATTACATTTTCTTGCACTTCCCAACTGAACTTATTTTTACATTCATTTGCATTATTTTTATATCTAATATAATTTTTATTCAGCTTAACAAGAGCTTCAATAATATCATCTTTGTTATTTCCATCACTATTTAAAACTATGCCATTATTATATTTTTTAACTAAATTTCTCATCGGAGGATTTTCCCCAACTATTACAGGCAGACCTCTAATTATAGCTTGATATAATCGGTTAGGTTCACAATATTTCGAATTCAATTTGGTGTTTTTATAAAATATCATACTAGCTTTAGCATTATCAATATAATCAATCATTTCCATTTGTGGTATCATTCCTGTGAAGTAAATATAATCATATATATTACATGAATGATTTTTATTAATAAGATTAAAAATTTCTTTATTATAGGGACCTACTACTATAAGTTTATACTTTCCCATTTTTATTATTGCTTCTATCATTTCCTCTATATAACGATTTTTATTAGCTCCTCCTTGAGCTAAAATATAACTTTTTCCCCCTAACCATTTTTTTATTTCAAATGGTAAATCTTTACTGTTTGAATTTTCAAATTTTTTATCAGCATAATTATGAATTATATGAATTTTATTTTCATAATTATTATTAAAATTATCAAGATAATAATTATATCTTTCTTCATTGGCCACTATTATCTGATCAGGAATGTAAAATAATAACTTTAAAATTTCCTTTTTAATATTATTATCTATATAACTTTCATTAAGCAATTCATGTTGATCCCAGATTATTTTTTTTATAAAACCTATTTCCCTTAAAAGATACAATATTGGTAATAAGCCCATCATCTCTTGATTATGTATCCAAACGATATTAGGTTTTCTTTTAAAAACAATTATCAAAAATTTAACATACATTTCTATTAATTTTAGAAACAGAAATTTCTTATGAGAAAAAAATTTTCTAGTGAATAAGGAAATAGCTTCAAATGAAATTCCATAAGATGTTTTTTCTCTCATTTTTTTATTATCCTGTCTTAAAACAGATATAAATATATCATCAATTTTCTTTTTTAAAGTTAAACTTTCTTTTCTAACTCTATCATCATATTCCAATCCTGTAGTTTTTAATAACATCAATAAACTCAATTCAACCACCTATTCCTTTTGCTATATTTTAAATTTAATATTTTAAGAAAAATAATAAATATAATTATTTGAAAAGGTAATTTTTGTCTTTGATGTGGCGCACCTAATCTAAAAAAAGAATATATTGGCCAGTATAATAAATAAACAAAAGAAACTACCTTTTCAGTCTTAGAGAATTGTTTTATCAATATAAAAATATATTTAAAATTAAATAGCAAATATGCTAGAATAATAAAATAAATAGTCTGATGTAAGAATAGTGTAAGATCATCAAAAAATCCCCAAAGAGGACTTCCACCTTCTGACAACCTTCCCAATAATGAGAGTGGTAATGGACCAAAAGCATATCTCGCTAAATAATACGGATAATTAAAAAGACTTATATTTGAATGCATATCATTGTCCAATAAATGATTGAACCATCTATAATACTGCATTATTCTTTCTATTAAAATATTTTTACTAATATAAAATAGAATAATCGATAAAAATGGTAATAAAACAAGAAATATTAAATGTTGTTTTTTTATTTGTAATCTAATTAAAATAATTTTTAAATTAAATAAAATATTTGGTATCTCAAATAATATAATACTTATAATAACAATCAAACAAATATATGGTCTAGAAAGATACAAGGCTATTAAAAAAATCAAACTTAAAAGTTTTTGATTTTTAAAATATAAATAAACAGATAAAGCAGTAAATAATTGTATAGAAATATCTCTTAAATTAAAAATACTCAGCCATGCTGTATATGGTAAAAAAAGGGGTAATAAATAAATTGTTTTATATTCAAATATTTTTTTAAGATAATATAACCAAAAAGCAAATATTGGTATGTTTATAATCTTTAATGCTAAACCATCTAAATAAATATCATAATTATATATAACATAATTAACAAAATTCCATAAAAATCTATCACCAAATTCAAGTATCCCATTTTTAGCATTATTTATATAAAAATTTTCATCACTAATAAAAAAAGATAAGTTTGTTAAAGAAAATTCTAAATACCATAATAAAAATAATAAAACTGGGAAAAACAAACCAAAAAATATTAGCCTATTATCCCAATCATTATTTTTAACTAAAAAAACAAATAATATCATTATTAATAAAAAAATTGTAATCAAAATTATCATCCTCTATTTCCCTGGAAAGAAAATATATAAGATTTTTTTCTAAAGTTATTATTAACTAAATTTATAAATTGTAGAATTAATTCAAAACTATATTTCTCCAATAAAATTGGCAAGCTATAATTTTTTAGGAAGCTATAATTTGCTTTTCTAGAGATGGTCTATTTAATAAATAACACAAACTTCCAATATAAATAACTATTATTAATCTTCAAATTAAAATATTTAGCTTAATTGAAGTAATAAAGTTTTGTTGTCTCAATCTCAGGCACGTATTAAAAAATAATTAACTATTTTTTGATAATGCCATAATAATTACTTATATTATATAAAGATAATCTAAAGAGTTTTATGTTAAAAAAATTTATCTTTAATGGTAATTATCAATACCTTCATCATATGTATAGTCTGAATCCAGTTGATATCTTCATTTCATCTATAATAAAATAATTATTCAAGTGGTTCTATCATTTGTATATTCTGTTTTCACTGTAAGTCTTTGTTAAAGGCTACATGTATTTTTCATCAGGATCATAAAATTTAGCCATTTGCTTATACCCCCTATAAATATTATAAAATGTTAAATTGGTATCTGTCCAATATTCTTAGGGGGCGTTACATTTATTTTAATACATTTTTCAATCTTTTTATCTGGTTAAAATATTCTTTCCCATCAACTATTAAAAATATAAATGCATAAGTAATAACTCCAGTAGTAACATTAACTGCTAACTGAATTGGTAATTGCTCAATGTTTGGAGATACTAGATAAGTTTTAGTTAAATAAACAATGCTCATCATAAATAAGGTGTACAAAAATGATTTTCTAATATACTTGACTAAATCTAATAAACTCATATTAATCAAACTACCTGTTATATAAAAACTAATCCAAAATGAATAAAAACTAAAAATTGCAACTCCAACTGCAACTCCAATAATCCCCCAGTTCATACCAATAAGCATCGCAACTCCCAAATTACTAACAGCAAATAAATTCCATTTAAATGAAATATCTGATCTTCCTTGAGATAATAAAATAGTCCCTACAGTTGTTCCTAATGATTGTAAAGCACCAGTAATGCTAAGTATTTGAACTAATATAATTACAGGAATCCAGTTCTCACCATAAACACTCAAAATAAACTCAGGGGCAACTATAAGCAAACCACCCATCATTGGAAATGTTAAAAGGGAGATCAACTGTAACACTTTAAGATAATATTTTTTGATTGATTTTGGTTTGTTTTTAATCTGAGAAAAAGCAGGTAAAAAAGTGTTCCCTACTACTCCCCCTATTTTTCTTACAGGAATTAACATTAACTTATAAGCTAAAGTATAATATCCAAGTGCTTCTGCTCCTAAAAATCTTCCTATTAATAAATAATCTAAATTTCGATTAAAATAATTTAAAATGCTAGAGCCAAATACATAGACACCAAAATTCAATAAATCTCTAATCTCTTTAAAATCAAATCTAAAACTAGGAAGCCATCTATTAAATAGTATTATCAGTATTGTAGTAATAATGTTTTTACTAATATACCCTAAAACTAAAGACTTAACACCAAAACCATTAACAGCTAAAATAATAGTAATAATACCATAAGAAATTGTTGAAATAATATTAATATTAAAAAGCTCTTTAAATTTCATTTCTTTTCTCAACAAACTTTGTTGAATAAAAGAGAAGGAAACTATTGTAAATACAATAGAAATAAGTCTTAATAATGGAGCTAAACTATTTTGATTGAAAAATAAAGCTACTAAATCTGCACTAAAAAATACAATCCCGGTCATTAATATCCCAACAAGCATATTAAACCAGAACAAAGAAGAAAGACGTTTTTGATTTAGATTCTCACCCTGAATAATAGCAGGTGACAAACCAAATTGATTCATCATATTAATTAATGCTATAGTAGTTTGTATCATTCCCATAATACCAAAAGCATTTGGAGATAATAATCTTGCTAAAATAGCTGTTATTGTAAAATTTAATCCTGTTAGAGAAACACTGGATAAACTATTCCAGATTCCTCCCCAAAAAGTTTTCTTTTTTAATGACATATTTCACTCCTAAAAACAATTATTTCTTAGAATAAAATTCATAATCTAATTCTTTCATTTCTGCAGAACAAATATTTTCGATTTTTTCTATCACTTCTGTTGAAAATAATTTTTTAACGTTTTTATTTTTATTTTCACCTTTAGGTTGATATTGTTTATCCACCAAATCAGAAATATCATTTATTTTTTTTATATTTAAATCCTCACAATAATCACTAATTGATTTAATTTTATTTTTTACAAAATCTTCATAACGGATTAAGTAAATAGATTCTTGATTGTTTAAATATAAATTAACAGTATAAACCCAATTATAAGCCATAGTGTAGGGAATTTTGTTAGTAGGATTGCTCCTCAAAACATCACCATTTACAAACCACTTCCATGGATCAATAATGTCCATTTTATCTATTTTTTTAATATCTATTGGTAAATCATCGGGATCAATATTTACTCTATCTAAAACACTTCGAATATTATCTACCGGATGTCTTACTATTAAAATTATTTTAGATTCAGAAAACACATTAGTGATTTTATTATATAGAAATGTCAAATCAGGTTCCTTTACTAATGATTTTGTAAAACGGTGGGCATTTTTACTAATGAATTTTTCAAGATCAATATCCCCTTTATATAATTCCATCTGTTTATACCACATTTCTGGTATATCAATAGTTTTTGTTAAATTACCCTGCTCCGCAATTAAACTTGAAATAACAGATGTTCCTGTTTTCGGATTTCCAATAACTATGAATTTTGGATTAGAACTAAGTCTAAGCTTTAAATTATAGAAAGGATTTAATATTTTATAATAAAACATTCTTATATTTTTATTCATTAACTGTTAATTCCCCTTATAAGCTGTGCGATCATAAAAGCTAACTATTTTATCTACAATAAATTTGATATCTTGCTCTTTTAATCCATAATACATTGGTAAACGAACCAATTTTTCACTTTCAATAGTAGTAAAATTATCTTCACCAACAAATTCACTAAATTTTTCGCCTGCTTTAGTAGAATGTAAAGGAATATAATGAAAAACAGATTGAATTCCATTTTCTTTTAAATAAGAAATTAATTCAGTTCTTTCTTTTAAATTATGTGTCTTAACATAAAACATATGCGCATTATGCTCACGATTATCTGGGATATATGGTAAGTTGAGCATACCCTTATCTTCTAATGGTTTTAATAATTTGTAATATAAATTCCACGACGATAATCTATCTTCATTAATTTCTTCAGCCTTTTCTAATTGAGCATATAAATAAGCAGCATTTATTTCACTTGGAAGATAAGAAGAACCAAAATCTTGCCAGGTATATTTATCTACCTGACCTCTTAAAAATTGGCTTCTATTAGTACCTTTCTCCCTAATTATTTCAGCTCGTTCTTTGAATTTATCATTATTAATAACTAAGGCTCCACCTTCACCACTAGAATAATTTTTGGTTTCATGAAAGCTATAACAACCTAAATCACCAAGTGTTCCTAAATACTCATCATTATACTTTGACATAACTCCCTGAGCAGCATCTTCAATAACATATAAATCATGCTCATCAGCAATTGAATTAATTTTATTCATATCACAACTTACACCAGCATAATGAACTGGGACTATAGCTTTAGTTTTTTTTGTTATCGCCTTCTCTATTAAATCAGCATCAATATTCATTGTCTCTGGTTCAATATCTATAAATTTGATTTTAGCTCCTTTTAATACAAATGCATTAGCAGTAGAAGTAAATGTATATGAAGGCATTATTACTTCATCACCTTTTTGAATATCAATTAATAATGCTGCTAATTCTAAAGCGTGAGTTCCAGAAGTAGTTAAAAGAACTTTTGAGCAATTAAATTTATTTTCTATCAAATTATGACACTTCTTTGTGAAAGGACCATCACCAGAAATTTTATTATTTTCTTCAATTGCTTCTTTTATATATTCAATTTCTTTATCAATATGAAGTGGCACATTAAAATTTATCACAATTCCATCTCCTAATTTTTAACTATTAAATATATTTGTCCATTCTTCAATAAATAAATCAATGTTAAATCGAGAATCAATTTTTTCTCTATTCTGTTTTGCAACTTCAGGATCAATTTTTTCTAATAAATTATTATTATAATTATTGAATGAGAAAACTTTAATATCAATTTTTTTCATAAAATCCCAAGTTGTTATATCGTCTCTAATATAAACCTTTTTACCAAGATAAAGCAAAGTTAAAATATTACCCATAGCCTGTTGTCTTTTATGATTAAAAATAGCTATATCAATATTACTCTGTAATTTATTATAAGTTTTTAAATCCATAAACTTAGTTAATGGAACAAAATCTTTTCCAAATAAAGATTTTCCATAATCAATAACTCTTTTTGCATATTTTTCATTTCCATATGATAATGGGCAAATTATTTTTATCTTTCTATTATATTTATTATTAAATTTATTTATAACATCTAAAATTTTGATATGATTATTACGAGAATCAGCTGAATTACCAATTTGAATAAATGTATGTTCTTTAATTTTAACTTTAAGTTCTTTTTCATCAATATTATAGCTAGGTGAATTACTTAAATACATCATGCTTTCATAATAATTAGCTTTTGTATTATACCATTCTTGAGTTAGTTCATAATCACCCTTTATATAAGTAATAACACCTTCTAAATTTTTAATAACTTTACCCCTCATGAATTCTAATAATTTGTGCTTGATTTTCTTCTTTTCTCTTCTATAATTATATAGATCTGCTCCCCATAATACCCATTTACTTTTCTTCAATAGCCAAGGTTGCAGAAATAAAATCATAATAACATTTCTATTAAATAGACTATGTAAAATTATCTTTTCAGCTTTATATAATTTTTTCTCTAAATTAAAATACTTTTTCTTCTTATCAATCAAATAAATATTGTTGTGCTTTTTGTAGTAATCATTATTATTTTGAGAAAATATTATAAAATGATGTTCTTGAAATTTAAAATTGTTTTCTATTGTTTTTATATAATTAGGAATAAATTTTTTATCATTATTCATTATATGTAAATATTTCATTTTTTATTTCCTTATTTTTCAAAGTTTTTATTTCAACAAAATCTTGAGCGGAATTTTTCAATAGGAAAAATAGACTGATTAGTTTCTGAAAATTGAGCTTCAATAATCTTTAATAAACCTTTTCCACACACCACAACTGGTCTATCTTCTTCTTTAAAAATAACTTTACCTATATCTCTATTTTCTATATTTAAATCAGAAACGGTTTCACAACTATTTATAGTTATCTCTTTATCATTAAGAAAAGCTTTAGCTCCCTTATATGGGAAACCAACTGCATCAACTTTTCGTTTTATCTTCTCAGAAGAATTATTCCAATCAATAAAATAGTCATCATAATCTCGCCATAAACTATAACTAGCTTTATCTTCTTCTTGTTTTCTTCTCGGTAACTTATGATCATTAACTATTTCATCAGATATTTTAATGGCAAGCTTATCATATAAACCTGAGACTTCATCAATAGCCTCTTCTATTTTGATTGGGTAAGTTATTTTTTTAGAAATCTGATGAATAATATCTCCAGTATCATAACTTTTTTCTGCAAATAGTGATGTGACTCCAATTTCTTTTTCACCATTTATTAACATATTAACCAAAGGAGCAAACCCTCTATATTTAGGTAATAACGAATCATGAAATACTATTAATTTTACTGAATCTGAAATAATCCATCTCCAACCAATAGCAATCTTGTATCCATCAAATTTAGGTATCTCATCAATTGTTCTTTCATAAAACTCAATATCATTATATAAACATAATTCTTTTATATCTTTGAAGTAGTCCTTTTGGACATTTTCATCTTTTGCTCCCACAATATATTCTATATAATTAGTAAATTTATTATCTAATAATGCTTTTAAAACGCTATATCCTTTTTTGTTCATTAGATACAATACTATCTTACTCTTCATCAAGATCATCCTTAATTTAATTATCTGAATTAGTTTAGGTTGTAATATTTTTCTAAAAGTCCCTTTAAATATTTTCCATAATCAGTTTTAATCAAATCCTCAGCTAAATTCAATAATTCTTCATCATCAATCCAACCATTCCTATAAGCAATTTCTTCAACACAAGCTATATAAAGTCCTTGTCTTTTCTGTACAGCTTCAACAAAATTAGCTGCATTTAATAATCCATCGTGAGTACCAGTATCTAACCAAGCCAATCCCCTACCTAAAAGTTCTACATTAAGATTATTATCTTCCATATATAGCTTATTCAAATCAGTAATTTCTAATTCTCCGCGGTCAGATGGTTCAAGATTTTTGGCCTTTTCAACTACTGTATTATCATAAAAATATAAACCTGGAACTACATAATTTGATTTTGGATTATCAGGTTTTTCTTCTAAAGAAATAGCTCTTTGTTCTTCATTAAATTCAACAACCCCAAAAGATTCAGGATTGTTTACATAATAACCAAATATTGTAGCTCCATCTTTTAAATTCGCTGCATTTTTAAGTTTAGGAGTAAAACCCTGACCAAAAAAGACATTATCTCCTAAAATTAAAGACACATTATCCTCACCAATAAAATCTTCCCCCACAATAAATGCTTCCGCCAGACCATTTGGTTCATCCTGAACTTCATAAGAAAGTTCTAAACCTAAATGACTGCCATCCCCAAGCAATTCTTCAAACAATGGCAAATCTCTCGCTGTAGAAATAATTAATATTTCTCTGATTCCAGCTAACATTAATACTGAAAGCGGATAATAAATCATTGGTTTATCATAGATCGGTAAAATTTGTTTTGAAATTGATTTTGTAGCTGGATATAATCTAGTTCCTTTGCCTCCAGCTAATATAATACCTTTCAAATTAAATCCCTCCAGTTTTTATTTATTTAAATACATTTCTTCATAATAACTTTTATAATCACCTGAAGTTATAAGCTTAATCCAGTCCTGATTATCTAAATACCATTTAATAGTATCAATAATGCCATCTTCAAACATAATAGTAGGCTCCCACCCTATTTCTTCTCTTATTTTACTGGGGTCAATAGCATATCTTTTATCATGACCGAGTCTATCTTTAACAAAAGTAATTAAATCTTCATTTATATTATCAAGTTCTGCATTAGCAACTTCTTTATATTCATCATTTTCTTTTAATAGATCATTTATTTCTTTAATTAACGTTTTAACAATCTTAATATTAGTCTCCTCATTATGACCACCTATATTATATACCTCTCCAGATTTCCCTTTTTCTAAAACCATATCTATAGCTTTACAGTGATCTTTTACATATAACCAATCTCTAACATTTAAACCATCACCATAAACAGGCAACTCTTCTCCATTTAATATGTTATTAATCATTAAAGGAATAAGTTTTTCTGGAAATTGATAGGGCCCATAGTTATTAGAACATCTAGTAATTAAGGTAGGTAAGTTGTGTGTTTCATTATAGGAGCGAACTAACATATCTGCACTGGCTTTAGAAGCTGAATAAGGACTGTTAGGCTGAATATTAGTTTCTTCAGTAAAATATCCTTCTTTACCTAAAGAACCATAAACTTCATCAGTTGAAACCTGCAAGAATTTAACATCATCTTTATATTTTCTTTCTCTAGTTTCCCAGTTATCTTTAGCTATGTTTAATAGATTCTGCACTCCTAAAACATTAGTTTTTAAAAAGATTTCAGCATCTTCTATAGAACGGTCAACATGAGATTCTGCTGCAAAGTTAACTATGTAATTAATATCCCACTGATCAAAAATATATTCTACCAATTCAGTGTTATTAATATCTCCCTTTATGAAAGTGAGATATTCTGGGGTATTCTTTAATTCTTTTTCTATATTTGCCAGATTGCCGGCATATGTTAATTTATCAAGACAGATAATCTCAATATCTTGATCTTTATCTAAGACGTATTTTATAAAATTACTACCAATAAATCCGGCTCCACCTGTAACTAAATATGTTTTCATTGTTATCACTCCATAAAAAACAACGTTATATCAAAATATTTTTGACTTCCGCTGTCACAAAATTATTAAAAATAAATTATACGAGAATATTATATGTATCATCCTTATTTATATCCAATCCTGAATTCCAATAATAAATTACGCTATTGTCCGTCATTTCTTTTAACTTGCTCTTTTTGTATATAACATCATAATTAACATCTAAACTATTCAAAGTTTCAGTAACTAAATTATAAATCTCATCTTCATCTTTTTTATAAATATATATCTTTTTACCTTCAGCACTATGCTTAAATGCTAATTCTGCCACTCTATTCTGTAATTGTTGAATAGCCTGATATGACCTCTTTATATAATCAATAGTCTTTTGGGTCTTTTCTTTAATTCCTTCAGGAGTTAATATATACTTTATATTCCTGGAGTTAAGCCTCTCAATCTTAACTAATCCCTTTTTAGCACATTTTTTGATCAAAGTATTGACTAAACCAACTGAAAAACCAGTCTGCTTAGCTATTTCTCTTTGAGATGGACTATCTTCCCTATCAAGTATTGTTATAACATCTGTAATTTTTTCATCCATAAACTTGCTCCTTCTAATTTTGTGCTAAATAAACAATTTATAAAGAAAATTTTTCTATAGAATTATCAATCATGTCTTGGGTGATACCAATATAATCTAAGGTTATAGATGGTTTGGAATGATTAAAAAGTTTTTGCAGCAAGGCGATATCTTTATATTTCTTATAATGATGTTGACGCTCCACAGGGCAAGCCCGCGTGGATTCCTTATTCATAGAACCTAGCCTTTTTACAGTTAATATCAAGGATTAAGTGTAAACTGGTCTTACAAGTTCTCCAAAGGCTTAAATTTCTGTCCGCCCGACAGTATATAGTCTATCTACCAGCTAATTGTAGTTTTAAACCTTGTTGCAATATGTTCTTACTAGCATTTATATCTCTATCGTGGATTGAATGGCACTTCGGACATTCCCATTCACGAACACTTAAATCTTTTACCTTTTTATTTTGATATCCACACTCACTGCAGAGTTGGCTTGAAGGAAAAAATGTATCAATTTTGATTAGTTCCCTACCATACCAATTTGCTTTATAATCTAAATAATCAATAAATTTAGACCAAGATACGTCAGAAATACTTTTTGCTAGTCTAGAATTTTTAAGCATATTCTTAACTTTTAAATTTTCAACTATTATTGTTTGGTTTTCACGAATTAATTTAGTCGAAAGTTTATGTAAGAAGTCTTTTCTAATATTAGCTACTTTCTCGTACACTTGAGCTAATTTATTTTTGGCCTTGTACCAATTATTTGAGCCTTCTTCTTTTTTAGCAAGTCTTTTATTTAGTCTAGCAATCTTCTTTTCATATTTGGATAAATTTCTAGGATTAGAAACTACTTCACCATTAGAAGTAATTAAAAAATATTTTAAACCTAAATCTATACCAATAGCTTTATTATTTTGAGGTAATTCTTTTATTTCTTCTTGAACACATACAGAAATATAGTATTTTCCTGCTTTAGATTTTCTAATAGTTACATTTTGAATTTTGCCTGTAACTTCTCTAGACTTTCTAAATTTTACCCAACCAAGTTTGGGTAATTTGATTTTATTGTCTCTAATTTCAATACTTTCAGTTCCACTAGAACGCTTGAAATATTGAGTTCTATAAGATTGCTTATTATTCTTTTTAGATTTGAATTTAGGAAAACCACCTAAGCCTTTAAAGAAACGCTTAAACGCTTTGTCTAAGTCTTTTAGAGATTGCTGCAGAGAAATACTATCAACTTCTCTCAACCAATTATATTCTTTTTTTAATTCAGGTAATTGTGCAGCAAATTTAGAATATGATAAGTATTTATGGGCTTTAGATTGAGCCAGGAAATGGTTAAATACAAACCGACCACAACCTATATTTTTATTGATTAATTCTTTTTGATTTTTATTGGGTGAAATTCTAAAACTATATGCTTTATCTCCAATTTTGGTTTGCATAATTTCACCTCTTAATTATCTATAGTACTGTAAAATCTTTTCAATATCTCTGATTGGTTCAACTACATTCATTTGAAACCCCTTTATTAAAACATTTAAGACATCGGTTGTCATTGGAATAATATGTAATTGTAGTGTTTCGTCTAATTATTCCCTCTGTCTTTACAATTAAGCAAAAATATCTATGTTCAATTAGTTAACAACTTTGATTATAATACATCATAACTGTAATCGCAAATAGAATTTTAGCTTTCGACAAAACTAGTCATTAATCTAATAGTATTAAGTTATAATAGTCTTTCTTTTACTTCGTTTAAGGTTTTTCCAAATGTCTCAACTGCAATCTGCTGCAGCTTTTGTTCAGTAAATAGTATTTCTTTCAATAATTTTTGCTCCATTTCTGTATTAACCTCAGTCTGAGCTTCTTTGATAACTTCAATTTTTTCATTAATAGTATCAAAACTCTCCATTATTTCCTTAAACTCTTCTCCCAGATCGCCACTTTTAGCCAGCTCATCTTCTAAGTGCTTTCTATTGATTATCATTTCAGAAACTTCTTCTATATCCAGATTAGGATATTTCTGAATCAATTTCTTCATATCAATGCTTTCTTTTCTTGTTAGCTGATATTTCATAATTGCATCCAAAAATTTAGTAGCAGTCTTATGATCAACAGTTGAATCTAAGCTTTTAGCAAGATCCAGGTGAGATAATGTTAATTTAGCTCCTTCTTTATTGTTAAAGTTATCTATAATGGCCTGCTGATATTTCTCTTCATATTCCAGGATAATTAACCAGAGTGTGATTGTTGTCCTTGCAATACCTAACTTTTTGCTGGCATCTCTCTTAGTTAAACCTTCCTCTTCTATATAGCTGTTTAGAATTATTGCTCGCTCCAGAGGATCTATCTCATCAGGCTGCAGGTTTTTGATTATCTCTATTTTATCTGGGGTTAGTTCGGCATCACCCACGACTATAGCTGGTATTTCATCTTTTCCCGTTTTTATGTTAGCCTTAATTCTTTTTTCACCACTTAACTGAAGATACCCCTCATCCAGTTCTAGCAGAATAACCATTTCTAAAATACTGACCTGTGAAATGGACCTGGCCAGTCTCTCCCAGCCTCCTCTATCAAAGTTATCTGGATAAAGGGATGGATTCTTCTTAATTTTTTCTATCGGCACCCTATCAATTCTGATCATTTTTAAATCTCCTTTCTAAAATCATTCCAATATTTTTTGCTTTTGCTGCTCAACAACAAATTTCATTCACCTTATTCTCCATTTAATTATATCTGCTGACTTGAAATACTACAAACTTTTAAAGTTAATAAAGAAATCCAACATCCTGATCCGCAAGTATAGAATAAATTTTAAGATGATTAGAATCAGCTAGTCCTAAATTACTTCTAACTTTCTTTAAATCTTCATTAGTGTTATATAACTTAGCTCCATAGGTGTGCCTTAAAGTATAGGGCGAAACATCTTTACAAATGAAAGCTTTATCAGCATATCTGGAGATCATACTTCTCATATATCTGGCCTTAATTACATTCCCGGCCAGAGTAGTAAAAACAAAGCTACATTCTCCAACTTCTTTCCTCTGCCTATATTTCCATTCTCTTAAAGCATCAACTGCATCTAAAGTAATATATATTTTTCTATTTTGAGTTAAGTTTTTTGCTCTTATCATTATACTGTATTCAATTAAATCAATATTTTCCCAATTAAGATTTAAAATTTCTTTGGGCCTTAAACCTGCTGTTAAAATTAATTTCATCAAAGTGTAATTTCTTAAACCAGTAATGCATCTTTTATTAGGCTGTTCTAAAAGCAATTCTTCTTCATATTCATCCAGGATTTCAGGCAAATAATCTAAATAATTATTCATGCGTTATTCCTCCTTTTTAGCTGCTATTACTGTTGTTGAATTAAGATAGGTATTATATTCATGATAGGTACTATATTGTGCTGAGTATAAAGAAAGGGAAAAGAGGTATATAGGTAGGTTTCTTGATAATTTTATAAATTACAGCTAAAAAAAAGAAGCTACCAAATTATTGATAACCTCTTTTAGTTTTCTCAATAAATATTTATCCACTTATTGCTATCAAGCAGCACAAGATTATATCTTACTTCAATTCTAAACTCTTCAGCCTGTTTTAACAGGAATTCATTAAACTGATAATCATAACTATCAGTATAAATTTTACCAGCTTTATTATACCCAAATATTATTGAATCAGCTTCTAAGGCTAGAGCCTTATAAAATAAATCATCAGTACCAACTTTTTTTAAAGCTTCACCTCCTCTTATTAATATTGCTAATCCTTTTACCCTGTCAATACTATCTAAACTAATTATTGCCACTACCTCTTCCTCATGGTCTATTTTAAATAGTTCAGTAAATATTTTTCAGCCTTTTTTCTTGTTTTGATGACACTGTTTAACTTAAAGCCCATATCCGCTTCATCTTCAAATTCTATATTTTCTATAGCTAACATCTAATCAAATCCCATCTAAATATGATTTTCTTCCTTCATGCTGCTGTAATTACCCTCATTACCAACTATGATATGATCAACTACATTGACTCCCAGTATCTTGCCTGACTTAACCAGATTCTTAGTTATCTGTATATCATCGTTGCTGGCATCTATATTACCACTTGGATGATTATGTCCTAAAACTATACCGGCTGCATTTTGCAAAATTGCTCTTTTAAATACCTCTCTCGGTGTAACAAGACTGGAATTTAATGTCCCGGTTGAAACTTCAAATAATCCAGTCACCTTATTTCTCACATCTATAGTCGCCATCACAAAAACTTCTTCTGCTCTTTTATCTAACTCTGCCACTTCAATAAATAAGTTCCTTGCTGCTATAGGGTTATTGATAGTTTTATCAATATCATATCGGCCACCATTTTCTTTAACCACTCTCAGTGAAAACTTCTGTATATTGACCATTATTATCTACTCCTTTGTATTTCAATCTTTTTAGTCTAATTAACCTTTGTTCCTCCAGCAACTCTAATTCATCCATCCGCTCTGCATAAGGTCCCAAAGCTCTTTCAACCCTCCATTGATCACTAGGCACTCCGTTAACTGGCATTTTTATCACCTCATTCAGCTTTCACAAACTTTTATTTCTCCAGCATCAATAACCAGATCCAGCTTTCTATCAGTATCAACTGCTCCCTTAATCACTTCTATATCACTTAAGCTCTCAAAAGTTTCATTAGCATATTTATCAATCAGTAGTTCCAATAATCTATTCTGATCTGTCTGCAGTAATTCAACTGCTTCTTCTTTATCTGCTGCTTCAACTATTAATTCACCGCTGTGAAATTCTCTCCAGCTGCAGTTAACTTTGAATTTAGACATCTCTTATCATCCTTTCTCTCTAAGCCATCTTTTTGAATGTATTTAATATATTTTTAAGCTGTTTAAACTGACCATCACTCAAATCATCTATTGAGATGTGCTTATCTTTATCTAGACCTTCCTTTTCTTTTACTTCTCTTAAGTAGGTAAATAGATCTTTCCTTAAATTCTTATTGTCACCGACTATCTTTTTTATCTTTTTTTCTCTCCCAGACAGTTCAGCTTCTATTTCTATTGGCTCTTCTTCATTATTTTCAGGTTTCTTCTTTTTCTTAGAATACGGCCTTCTAGGATTCTTCTTATCTTTCTCATTTAAACGCTGAACATCCATTTCTTCAGCAGTTACCAGTCCAGAAACAGTAAAAGCTCTCTTTAACGCCATTGATTCAGCTACCTTTAATATCATAGCTGACGGGTACTGGCTCCAGACCCTGGTACCAGCAAAATATTCCTGAAAAGGAGCAAATACATAGACTGGATAATCCCTATCCTTTCTATAAACTAAGGCATAAGCCCCTATAATATCTCCACGATTTGTACCGTATTCGTGATCTATACCCTGAGCCTTTCTTCTAAATTTATCATTTTCTCTGACCACATCCGACACCAGACCGTTGTATTCCTCGTGCCTGTCAGCTATTTTTAGATAACCATCTCTGGAAGTCATTATTGTTGGCTTACCTTTTATCTTCCAGAAGAATATCTCTTTATTAAATGGATCCAGACCGTAGGTTTTAGCAATATGCAGGAACATCCTTAGTTCATCAGTATTAGCATCACTGGCAACTGTTCTTTTTATAGTTTCAACTTCTTTTTGAGTAAAGCTGATCAGTTCCTTATTTCTGCTTTCAATATCTACAACTTTATTTTGAGCACCCATTTAAATAACCTCCTTCAGCTTTTTATCGGCTTCATTGTTTTTAATTAGATAATCATCACAGTAATTAATAATCTCGGAAGCTAAATTGTCGATTCTTTTTAAACTCTGCTTTAAATCATAGGATTCTTTGTACAAAGCCAAATATTTATCTGATTTAATATCTACACCATAGTTATCCATTACCACAAAAGCAGCAGCTTCAGCTTCAATTTCTTTGACTTCTTTACTTAATTCAGGTTCATCATCTTGATGGAGTAGTTCATGTCCTAATTCATGGACTAATACTCCCGATCTTTCAGTCTCGTTGAGTATTTTATTAAGTATTATCTCCCCACCTCTAGAATAACCTTTTAGAGCTTCTGGAAGCATCTTTAAAGTCAGGATTATATCCTTAAAATCAGTATATTGAGTCAGTGGTTTGTATAGCCTGCTGCAATCATCAGCAACTGAGATATCTAGATTTGGCAGTGGGTCACCTTCAGTCTGACTGACATCAAAGACATTAACCGGCCTAAAATACATTCTCTTAACTTCTTTTTCTACTTCTTTTAGCTTTCCACTAACTTTTTTCTCTTCAGTAACTTTCTTTTTATAGGTGAAGGGTGCAAGTATGGAAATAGCTTTTTCACCTTTTTTGACATGACGGTTAAATTTCTTCTGCCACTGTTTGTATCCGGCAACGTAACTTGCATCAGGTTTCTGCATCTGGATTAAAATAGAGTTCTGATAGCTGTAGTTATGAAACTTACCCAAAAATTGGAGCATCTTCTTAAACTCATCTGACTCTCTAACTGAATCAATCCTGTTATTCAGTTGCTCTAATAGCTTTTTAGTTTTATTTTTACTCATTTCATTACCTCCTTAAAAAAGCCCAGCCGGTTAAGGCTGAGCTTTAAGTGTTTTTATTCAATTTTTCTTTTAAAATTGACCAGCTTAAACATCAGTCTTGACTTTAAATTTCTCACCTCGTTCTATGACTTTGATTCCTGCAATAACCTCACCGGTATCAACTACTACTGCTTTATCACCTACTACTTTAATCTTCTGCTTCAGCTTCCTCTTATCAACTCTCTTTTTAACCTTAACAGCATCTTTTAGATTCTTTTCTGCAAACTCCAGCAGCTTATCATTATCATATTCCCACTTATCTCTCTGCTTTCTAAACTGCAGCTGGCCGAAGGGCAGTTTATGAGTCTTAAGTTCCGGATCATCATCTTTTAGGTCCAGTGCGTAATATTTAAGCTTCATCTCTAAATATTCTATATCATTATTCAAGCTGCTGTTTTCAGATTCCAGCCAGCTGTTGACCTCATCAATCTCTTTTTGAATAGCTTCAATTTCTGTTTCAGCAAACCCCTCGTTGTCCTGCTTCTTCTTTTTTAGGTGCCTGATCTTCCTCAACGCCCAGTTAGCTTTTTGGTCATTATCTATTACAAAATAGTCTTCTTCTTGTTTCTGATTTCCCACCTCTGGCTTTAATTTAAAAGCTTCCATTGCTACCTCCTTTACTTTTTTACTCCTTTACTCTCTCAGCTTCAACATCATTTAAATCTTCACCACAGTAAGGACAGATCTATTCATTTCTTCCTGCACTGTAGCTTTTACCTTTGCACTCCGGACACTTCTTTACATACATCTATTTAACCCCTCCTAAGCTGATTTAGTCTTTAGATAGTTATTCTTAGTCAAATCCTTGAGCATCTCTTTAATCGGCTTCTCACCCTTGTCCAGTACCGGCATAATTACAGCTTTAACTTGATCCTGATTATCTAAAATGAATAGAGGATTCTTATTATCTTTGGCCTTGTATTTAACCCCATATTGAATTAGAAATTCATAATCTCGGTTAAACATACCAATATCATTGCCGGCCTTAAATATTCGAACTTCATCACCTGAATCATTCTTCTTATAAAAGTCAGTAACTACTGCTTCATACTTAGCATTACCAATCTGGCTGGTAACTGTTTTAGTGTTCAGTTTATTTTCCGCAAATACATTACCCCCAGCAGAAGAGATGGTTCCTTCAAAGTTAAAGGGTATATCTGCAGTTGACTTATAGCTGTTAAATTTAGCAAAGAACTTACCAAATTCAGCTTCATTAAGCTTTACCATGATATAGGTGTCTGTTACGTTATATGACCCATCCTCAAACTTCTCAATGATTACATCATTTTTCTTTCTAATAAGCTTTGCTATTTCTTTACCATCAATCATTTTATCCACTCTCCTTTAAATTTTTTAGACAAATAAAAAGACCTGCCGGTTAAGGCAGGCTAATAATTATTAAATGCTATTCTACTTTACTTGAAACTACTTGGTAGTTCTCTCCACAGCTCATCAAAACTAACTCCATATTCACTTGAAATCTGACTAACAGCTTTAGTTGTTTCAACACCAATTAAGACTAATTTTACAACTAAAGCAATTAGAGTAACTATAGGTACCTTATTCATTTAACCATCTCCTCATATTATATAGTTTTCCTCTTTCACCTATATAATATATAATTGTAATCTGATTAGATTGATTCTGACGGCAAATAAATAACCACCCCTGTTACAGGATGGCTATTTATAATATCTCCTTATCTTTATCAATCTATATTATCTGCTTCAGCTATAGTCTGCAGCAGTTAGCAGGATAATTTGCTGTAAATACTGCTTTCAGACAATCATCCTAATCTCTACTTAGCCAGTTAAACGACTGGATAATAAATTCCTTCTATAATCATCTCCAATTATGCTAGATGCAGATATTTGAGTGATTAATCTCAATTCAGAGTAATTGCCTGTTTGTAATCTCTTTGGTTTTCTGCTTGCTTATTATCTTCCAGAGATCCTGCAGTATCCACAGCAAAATTTACAGGGTAGTAATAAGCTGCTGTAAATCTTAAGCCCTAGAATCAAGCCTTATTGCCTCCAGCAAGGGATTCCTGCAGTAATGCTTTGAGCAAGTTTCAGTCTGCAAATATAATTTTTCTAAGTCATTGTTGGAGTATTTCAAGCTAAAAAGTTTCCCCTTAAAAAAAAGCCATATATAAAAAAAATAAACCCCTTCAAAAATTTAAAATAATATTTTTTTTAATATAGCGGTTTAATATTTACTTGGTCTTTAAGTAAATATTAAACCCTATGGAGATCTTTAAAAAGAAAAACATAGTATGCAAAAAGAAAAAGCTTCTTACTCAGCACAAACTGCTCCAAATATTTGAGTGCCTAAAATTCTTCCAACAAGCAATTAGCAGAATTAAATTTTGGATCATAATAAAATCTTAACCATAAGGATCTTCAAAAACACGAATTGCCTTCTGATATTCATCTTCCAGTCTATTGTACTCACTATCACTTAAATCGATTATAATTTTTTCATGATGCTTAACCAACTTCTCAAAAAAATCTTCTGCAATTTGTTGAAAGGTCATCTCTTTATATTTAAGTCTATTTCTTAATTCAGAATGAACTTCTAAACTCACTCTGAAAGTAACAGTAGATTCATCCGAATCTCTATATAATTTTCTCTGATTTGTTTTAGGTATATGACCTGGACGATCTGGTTTTAAATTTTCATTTAGATAAATATCAACAAACACTTCACCCATTTTTTGTATTGTAATATCATTTTCTAATGATATTCTTTTTAAATCTTGATGAATTTCCGGATCAATTCTGAAAGATAAAGTCTTTTTTTTATCAGATTTCAAATTAAATTCTCCTTCCATTTCTTAAAGCCAAATTATCATCTAAATATGCTAAAATAAATTTTTCTATTTCTTCCTGAAATGAAATATCTTTTCTTATTAATTTTAATTTAATCTCTTTATAATATTCTTTTTCAATTCTAAATGTTAGTGTTTTTTCAAGTAAATTTTTATCAATAGGTTTTTTATGATAGTCATAATTTTTAATATTGATGTTCCCCTGAATATAATTTTTCAAAATATTCTCAATCAAATTCTGGAAAGTTCTATCGTTTTTAATTAACTTAATTTTTAATTCTTTATATATTTTTCCAGTAACTCTAAATGACATATATTTCCATTTTTTGCTCATTTCGCCACCTCATTTAATAATATATATTTATTATAATGATTTTTTAAAAAATAATAAATAAAATAGTAATTATTAAATATTATTATAACAATATTTAATAAAGAAATAAATATTATATATTATTTAAATAATCTGATAATATAATATATATACTATTTTAATAATTCTTATTAATAGAATTAATATAATTTACTAGAATAATTGTAATAAATTTCATTAGTTTCTTTATGTAACATTTTTTTATTATATATTACAATTATAAACCCGCCATATTCACATCTGAGACTTTTAAGTTTTCGTTCTTTTCTATAAAAAACATCAACTTCATTTAGATTTAACTTACTTAAATAACAGTTTTCTCTTCTGCTTTTTAGATCAGCCTGATTAACTTTATAATCCATTCTATATCTTACATTTTTATAAAACTTTAAATATCTTGCATTATTATAAATATATCTCATTAAAGTATCAAGATCATTTTCTACTGCTCGATAAGTGTTTATGTATTTATCAATAAATTGATTGCCTTTTTCTTTTAAATTCATCTCTTCTTCTATTTTAGAAAACGCCTTTTTTGCATCCTGATTTATTTCATCTTTTTCTGAAGAAAAAGCTGCTTCAATTGAATTGAGTTTTATTGTTAGAGAAAAATTAAGACTGCGGTTATTTAAAACAATTTTTTCAAAATCTGATGTTTTTAAGAATTTCATGAGCTTTTTATTTATATTAAACATTTTTCTATGAGAATAAATTGTATCAATTTTAACATTGTTATCTTTTTCAATTTGTCTGTATAATTTAAATTCTGGTAAAATTTTAGTAGGATAATAACTTCTACCAATATTAAAACTAAATTCTTTATTTTCAAATTTATCAGTTGGGCTGATTCTTTTCTGCTGTTCATTTACCCTTTTTCTCATTTCTATTGAATTATACATTAAAAATTTTAAGTCTTCTTTTGATAAAACATCTTGATCAAAAGGATCTAATAATTTAACTAATCCAGAAAAATTCTTTTTTATAGCCTTTTTATCTCTATTGCTTAGAGAATCATCTAATTCAATATCATGTTTTTTGAATATATCTCTGTTAGATTTAGCCCTAAGGAAACTTAAAAATTGAAATAAAAAATCTCGTGTTAACCCTAAGTGAGTTGTAAATAAATTCTTTTTATCAAAATCAATTTCCCACCCTGGCAAATAACAGTGTATTCGATCTAAAAATGCTGTATCTTGCATAGGTTCTGGTAACGGTTTAAAAAGGTGAGATGAATTCAAATAATGATTGATTGTTTTATTAGTATTTCCATTGAATATAAAAGATGAATCAGCTGGAATTGTTTCTTGATCAGCATTAAATTTGCCTGCTTCCATATAATTTTTCATGTACTGTATTAAGTTATCATCAAATTTAACCCCTGTAACCTCATCAAATACGACAACATCCCATTTGCTCACTATCCCAAACTTTCTTTTAGCTTTATCATAAAAAAGCTGGGCTCTAGTAGTTTCTGAACCAGACAAGAGATATGAAGAAGAAGATAATTCATTATGTAAATAACTTTTGCCGGTTCCTGGTAGTCCTAGTTCTACTAAATTTATATTTTTTTCTACTAAAGGTAATAAGCGCATCAAAATAATTATTTTATAGTTTAGCGGCATTTTAGTTTCAATTGGTTCAATTCCAATACTTCTCAAAAGAACATCTACCCACTCTGCTAGACCTAATTTTATTCTTAGACCTTTTAGGTTATTTTTTTGAATATCAAAATTTATCAATTCTAATGGTCTAACTGATACAATCTCATAATAATACTTCTTTTCTCCTAATAGCTTTTCGGCTTCAGATTTTTGACTTTCCCTATAAACTATATCAAAATCACACCATAATCCTTCATCAAGTAACTGCATGTATTCTTTAACTATACTCTCATCAATTCCAATATTTTGAATGTCAGAAATTAATGTCTTAGCTGTATACTGATTTATTCTTTCATTAAAAACAACTTCTACTTTATCTATTATTCGATATTTTTCTTTTTTATTAAAAGTTTTAAACTTAATCTTAGATTTTATTGTCTGAGTGTTATTATAATCAGGATAATTTTCTTTAAAAAAATCGTTTGTTTTATTTATAAGCACACGTAAATCTTCACTGTATAAATTACGTCCATAACCTTTTAAAAAATTTTCAATTAAAATATATTCAACTTTATTTAAGTCAAACCTATCCTTAATTCCTTTAAAAACAACTACTTTTTCTACATGATCAACTAATTTTTCATCTAGATAATCTCCAGATTCATACTTGATTTCTGTACTAGTCATATAACTATCTCTATTTAAACTTATATCATCCATAATTTAACCCCCAAAAAACTTTTTTTCTAAAACTTAAACAATAATCATAGATTATTATAGTTTATTCTATAATGATGTACTTTAGCATTATAGAATATCAATATAGAATGAAGTATAATAAACTTCAGCCTATTTGCAAATCGACAAATTAACTACTCTGGGTATCAAGCCCAGATTTTTTATCTCTCATTTATGTTTTTCCATATAATATATAATTGATTTTTCGATGTTTCCAGCCATCTCAACTTTCTCGCTAATTTTAATTTTTGAAACTGTATGGTTTAACAAAAGTAGAGTCCAGCTGATAAATTGGCTTGAAATGAGAATTTTTACCGCTATTAGCCGCTCTGTTTTATTTTATTTAGTTTTGTATATTTATTAACCAAAACCTCTTAGAATCGATTCTGAAGCTTCTCAGCCTATATGTAACTTGCTGAATTTGTTTTCTGAAAGACTATGGTTCAAAATAGAAAAAGTGTAATGGTGGTTTAGTTGGGGTATCCAGACTTATACTCAGGCTAAATTGCAAGCTAAGTTTTAATAGATCCAGCAGCTGCAGTGCTTTCTCTGATAACAATTCTAAATCAGCTGCTTCACTCTTACTTACTGAGTAAGATTTGTTTCGACAAAGTTATGTTTGATCTAATCTTTTACCTGGATTATCCGCCGCAATTCTTCTAAGCTATACCTGGTTTTCGGCCGCAAAAAGAGTGAATGACCATTCATTGCTATACCTAATTTTTAATAAAAAATCATAAACTGAAGCAATACACTATTTGTAAATTAAGGGGTGTCGAAAATTCTAACACCCTCCCCTCATGCACCTTGTTATAATAGGATTTAATTCTTGAAATTACCTATTGAAATTCTAACTCCCTAATGCTCCCTGAATAATAGAAATTCAATGTTTAATTAGCCCGTCGAAAATATTACCACCCTATGCCGATGGAGGTTGTTATATCAAGAAGCTGCTTTTCTAATTAGATTTTTAAAATAATAGTGAATCGAAGCAGAAATATTAAAAAATACAGGGGTAATTAATAGATAATCCCATTGAAACAAAGCAAAAAACTTGATTATTTAATATTTAAGTTTAATTAATACCTATCATCTTGTAAAAAATCCAATAATTTAGCCTTATGATCCCAGTTTTAGTAGGGATTTTAACATTTCACAATATATTTATAGATTTTGATTATACCCACGTCGAAAATTCTACCACCCTCCCGGTGATATCCTTGCTATAACAGGAATCTATTTTTGAAATTAGGTTTTGATTAGCAATATATAAGTTGATCAGTCAGGAGTTTGAAATTTGATAGTAATACGGGTCTTACACTTTCGTGAATTTCCATGTTATTACTTGCTTTATCGATACAATAAAAGAATTTTATTGTTTTTTATCCCATTAAAAAATTATAATTTCACTCTTTGTATTTATCAGGATCAATAAAGAAATCTCTCCACTTGTAATCAGAATCATTTTGAGACTGGTTATTTTTAGAGTCTGATTCATTATTTTTAGATACACTTGAATCTTTTTCAAGGGATTTATTTTGCGATAGAACTGAATTAAGCTGATCAATATCATAGATTTCATCTTCTAGCAGCATAGATAGCCTGTTGAAGAAAAACATCTGATTATGACCTCCAAGGCCACAGTATTCTATAGTTTTTAAGATAAGATTCTCAGATAGCCCCTTAAGCATATATTCTTTTATTTTTTCTAGCTGAATATGGTTAAGTGAGGTAGAGAATGATTTTTGAAATTCCTGGTTGATTTTTTCAAGCTGATTTTTTTTATTATTTTTTTTATTATTATTAATTTCTGTAGTAATTTCTGTTAATGTTTCGTTGGATTCAACGATTCCATTTGTTGATTTCAACGATTCCATGTTATCACTGGGATTATCCGTCTCAAATCCATTTGTTGATTTCGAAGATTCCATGCTATCACTGGTTTCGTTGATTTCAACAAATCCATTTGAGGAACCCTCTTCATTTTGAAGAAATTCCATGAATAATTCAGTAAATTTTTGTTTTTTTAGTTTATAATGAGTAGTTGGAGCACCGTTAGCTTTGATCAGTTTAGTTTCAATAATTCCTTTATCTTCTAAGTACTTTTTAGCCTGTCTAATAGCATAATCACTTAAAAAATAATCTTTTTTCCATTCTTTGTTCGACTTATAGATAAATCCATCTTCTCTACTCCCTTTATCTGATAAGTAAATTATTTGAGATAGAAAAAGACCAGTATAGAGATTTTCGTCACAAAAACGGATAAAACTTTTTGGTATTGCTAATATATTTTTCTCGCCTGCAAATGATTTGATTGTCTGAAAAATTTGGCTTTGATATGTAATGCTCATTTATAGTTGTCACCCCATATAGAATCTGAAAGTTATCAATATACAGCCTAATCTTATAACTGATAAATAGATTAGTCAAAAAATTGTATGTAATTACATAATTATGCATTTACGTAAATATGCCATTACATAATTACGTAATTAAATATTTTATAAAATTCAAACAACTTAATAATATTCTTCGATAACTTCTTTTAGAGCTTCAACTAGATCATCATCAGGAGAAGAAGTTTTTCTTACTTTTTCAAAATCACTATTTTTTAATTTTCTTAGTAAAAGCCAACCTAATTCTATTGCATTTTGTTTACTCAGGTTCATTCTTAATTCTCTTCTAAATTTTCTCTTGCAATCTTCAAAATTAGTTTCCATTTTGGGCTTAACTATAAATGAAGATCGATACGGTTCTTGTTCATCAAACCAACTATTTTCTGAAGAATCATCATTTGAATCATTTAATTTTGTATTCTGACTAATTTCATACTCAGTCTCTTTTTTATTTGTAGAGTATTTAACATCATTTTTACTTTCGTCATTCTCAGAAGAATTATTTTCTTTCTCTTCATCTGTATTTTCCTCTTCATCCTGGCTTTTTTTCTTTTTTGCTTCATTATTTAATCTATCGGCGATTCCACCAATTACTTCTACTGAGTTGCCTAATCTATTCTTCTTTTTCGACATGCTCCATAACCTCCTTAGCCAGACTCATATAATTTTTAGCACCTCTTGCTCTACCATCATATTCAAAAACAGTCTGGTTATTGCTCTGAGCTTCTTTTAAAGTGGTATTAGTCTTAATAATAGTTTTAAAAACTTTCTTTTTGAAATACTCATTAATTTTTTCTGTCATTTCTTTATGTAAGGATAGTCGAGCATCATGCATGGTTATTAGAACACCCATTATTTCTAAATCATGATTAACCTCTTCCTGGACTTCCTCATAGGTTGATAAGAGCATTTCAATTCCATATAAGCCATAAACTTCAGGCTGCATGGGGATAATAACGTAATTTGAAGCACTTAAAGCATTGATAGTTAATATACCTAAAGATGGTGGACAGTCTATTAAAATAAAGTCATAGTCCTCTTTAAGTGAATTTGAAAAGGATCTGGCGAGTAAAGAAGCAGAACTGATTCTCCTAGCAAATTCCAATTCGGCACCTGTAAGTTCAAATGCTGATGGAATAATATCTAAATTTTTATGTTTGGTAGTTTTAATAATGCTGCTTAGTGGAAGTTCCTTATCATTTAATACATCAAATATAGAGTTCTTTTGAGCGTAGCAGTCTATCCCGAGTGTTGTTGATAAATTCATCTGTGGATCTAAGTCAATTAATAAAACCTTGTTACCTTCTTCAGATAGAGCATATCCCAGATTATGAGTTGTAGTTGTTTTGCCAACTCCACCCTTCTGATTTACTATTGAAATTATTTTTGCCATTTTATAGCCTCCTAAATGCAATCTTATCTTATCTTTTATGCTATCATATTAATTCTATACAGACAACAAACTTCCTGCTTAAATGGAATAAATTTTCTTTTAATAATTTGTATTTCACACATTATCACTATCATAGCAGTCTTTACAGCTATAAATTTTAGAATGATAGTTTAAATGATCAGAAAACAACTTTGCATTTTTAGAGAGTTAATCACAAATATTAGATAAATACTTGCAATAATACACTGCAAAATATGAAAAGATATAATTAAACAACTAAAAAATGAGGGAACCATTGTAAATTACGTAATTATGCCAATATGCTATTATGTAATTATTTATTTACGTAATTACGTAAGTACGTATTTATGCTATTACATATTTTATAATATTCAGAAAACAATGCTGTTTTATAGGTATATATGATCTATTTTCCTAAAAACAGTAAAAAATCAGCCAATCACATTATGCTAGGTAACGTCAAGTATTTTGTGTAAATAAATTAATATCTTTCTTCAAATAGTTGAATTAGTTTTTCTCGAGCAGCTAAAAATCCTTTTAATCTTCTCTCTGACCATTTATAATTGTAGTCTATGATCT
>Ga0208550_10032_pt1 | contig 43635 bp, 38 predicted proteins | sample Wag4S2014_12_3_FD_187356 | JGI IMG/M metagenome (GOLD analysis project Ga0208550, IMG submission 187356) | Deep subsurface shale carbon reservoir microbial communities from Ohio, USA - Utica-2 Time Series 2014_12_3 (SPAdes) (version 2) ... | reverse complement strand
TTATATTATTTTGATATGCTCTATTAAATAAAGAATAATAATCATCTTTTTCAAAATTTGATAAGTCTAAATTTTCAAAAATTCTATATATTGGAATATTCATTTCATTCATTAATTTTTGTAACGTAAAACTTGCAATCGAGAAAGTATGTTCATTTATAATATTGCTTATATAAGATCTAACTACATTTATCTCATTTGATAATTGAGTTTGAGATTTACCTGTTTTATCTAAATGTTCTTTAGTTAATTTTGATACTGTTTTGTAGATTTCTTTTTTCAAATAGTTATCGTTTTTATTAATGCTCATTAGTTTTTACCCTCCATATAAATTAACTAACATAGTATGTCGTCTAACGTCCCGCAGCTTCGCGACGTCCCCGCTAACCCTCCTAGTCTCAGATAAACCTCTAAATCTCACATAAGTCAGCCTAACTTTCATTTATGCTCATAACTGGGATGTCGCTAAGGTGCTGTTATATGATGGATGGCACTCCCCCATGTTAAAGTTACTGCTACTATTTTTCTATTGACAATAAAAAACTATTTATCTGACCATTTAACATTAGAATACTTACTTTTTAATTCTTGAATATTCACATCAAGCGAAATCTTTTTTGCGATTATTTTAACAAAATCCCAAAGTCCATTTTTCCTTTCTGGATAATTACTCATATATTTTTCAAAAGAAGTATTTTTAATTTTTTTTGCATAAGCACTAATAGCTTGTCCAGATACTATACCATACTCTGCTTTGGGTGGTTGCTTAGTATCAACAGATACTCCATTAATTATAGGAGAAAATAACATATCCCCATGAATAGTTTTAAATATTGCAGCATCATAAACATTATTAGATATTTCTATCCAAGAATGGTCAAAAACAATGTTACTATATTTAACCTCACCTAAACAAAGAGTTGGTTTTAATCCTATCTCACTAAATAAAACATATAAGACTGCACATGTTGCATGACATGCACCTTTCCAATCTCTTCTGTCTATAATATCTAGAACATTAAAAAATATTTTGACAATATCATCGTTCTTTGGTTCACTAATTAAAATATCTCTGGCATTAATTTCCCATTGAATAAATTTATTAGTAACAAACTTGTTTATACAACACTTTTTATATTTTCTACCACTTCCACAAGGACAACGGTCATTTCTACCAATTTTCTTAGACATTAATATCTTCCTCCAATTTTTTAATTACATTTCAATTAGATTAAAACCTCTTTTTTATAATTTATTTATCTATCTATTCTACTTCAAGTATTTTTACAAAATTCATAACAACTTTTAAAAAATTATTTCTTGTAAAATGAAATCTTTGAGCATCTCCTTGTAAACCACCAATATCTGTTTCATCTATTCCTTCTTCAACAAACATTGCAACATCTTTATCAAATGCAATTGCTGCCCCTTTCTCTTCTAATAACCAAGCCGCTGTTGTAAATTTTCCATTCTCTTTTTTATCTCTTTTTGTCATAACAATAACTGCTATATCTGAAATTTGAATTTTTTCAATAATTGCATCAGATATTGAACCCAATCTATCTGCTTTTCCATCAATTACTTTATAACCCTTATTCTCGAGCAACTCTTTAAATCCAGAAACAAATTCATCATCATCTTCTCTATAACTATAAGCCAAAAAAATAGTTGTATCTTCATTACTATCAGCACTATCATCATTGCTTTTTTTTAATGTTTTTTCTTCATTTTTTGTTATATTTTCTTTAATTTCTTCAAATACTTCTCTTGTAATATCCTCTTTATAATCATCTATTTCAAAAACACATTCTTTTCTACTATAAACATAAAGAACACCTGGTGATACTTGACTTTGTTTAGCTTCTCGTAGATAATTAGATGCTTTTCCTGTGGTAGTGATTATCATTCTTTTAACTTTTGATGGCTCAATAAAATATCCATCTACTTGAAAATCTTTGTTTTGAAGATACGGTTTTGCCATATTTTCTTTAATATAATTTAAGTCCTCGTGATCAATTTCATATACTTCATCTGTTTCTTCTGTAGAAATTAAAATATGATAAAACATGTTTTTCCCCCTTGAATTTTTAATGTAATAGTATCTTGTGCCATCTGTCATATAACTGAATCTTAACGAATGTCATATAACATACTTATTTCAATTTATTACCGACACTAGCGTCGGTAATATCTTATCTAAATTACCCTTTATTCTCATTTGCTTAGACCAAATCATCTAACGGGCTTTTTATATTATTAAGTTTTTTCTTACTGACATGCGTATATATCTCCGTAGTCTTCGAGCTTTTATGTCCAAGTAATTCCTGAATATATCTTAAATCCACTCCTTTCTCAAGTAAATGAGTAGCAAAAGAATGTCTAAAAGAATGAATCGAAACATCTTTTTCTATATTAGCCTTTTTACATGCTTTTTTAAAAACTCTTTGCACACTTCGTTCTGTTAAATGAGTCCCTTTCTTCCCTCCTGGAAAAAGCCATTTAGCTAAATTATATCTTTTTGCATATTCTCTCAACGCTTTAAGTGCTGCCTCTGAAAGAATAGAATATCGATCCTTTCTGCCTTTACCTTGCCTTACCCGAATTAACATGCGGTCACTATCAATATCATTTATCTTCAACCCCACAACCTCACTTACACGTAATCCCGCTGAATAAGTCAAAAATAATATTGCACGATGTTTATAATTGTCTATAGAATTTAATATTTTAGAAACTTCTTGCTGACTTAATACAACTGGTAATTTCTTTTCTTTCTTTGGTCTAGGAAGATTGAAAACCACCTCTTGCTTATGTAATACCTCACTGTATAAAAATTTAAGTGAACTCAATGCTTGATTTGCATACGAATGAGAACTCTCTTTTTCTTCTAATAAAAATAATAAATATTTACGTACATCCTCTTGTTGTAAAGTCTCAGGATTTTTCTTATGAAACTTTATAAACTGATTAATATGTGTTAAATATACATCTATAGTATTTGGGCTATACCCTTGTAATTTTAATTCTTCCTTCATTTCACCTAAAACCTTAGACTTCCAAGTCTGTGCACCTATACTTCCTCTGTAAATATCTAAATCAAGTGATTCATCTACCAAAATTTCCTCATCTTCAAAAATATTAAATAGTTGCTCAACCGCTTCCTCCGTATAAGGAATCGTCCAAAACTTCTCTTCTGGATCCCAACGCCGGCCATCAATTAACTTTATCTTTTTAACCCTCCCTGACGTATAATTGAATTTAACTATAAGTTCTTCCTCTTCTCCTTTTTGAATATGTATTCCCATACTACCAACCTTCCTTAAGTATCACAAAAATACTTTTTATCCAAATATATCCTAATATATTATTACGAGATATCTTTCCTACATCCCTGTCTAAAACTTAAAAAAGATACTTATTTTTAGCAAATTATGTTTTTAATCTATAATAAATTTTCTTCGAAATATAAAAAGAGAGCTAATATCATTTGATATCAGCTCTCTTTATTAATAAAAGTTCACAAACCCACAACTACTATCTAACACAAGACTTCTTAATTTCAAGAATCAGTATTAATTATTAGTTTTAATTCTAGTCTTAGTCTTATCCTTAATCTTAGCCTTATCTTTCAGTCTGTGTCTTGTCTGTGGCAGTCTGTGTCCAATCATCATTTAAAGGTTTGTAATTAATTTTCTCTTACAACTTCAACATCTCCAACCGTTCTATCAACTGCTCCTTTTTATCTTTATATTCTTTAGCTTTCTGCTTCTCTTCTTCTACCAACTCTTCTGGAGCATTATTAACAAACCCTTCATTAGCTAATTTACCTTCGGCTCGATTAATTTCAAACTCCATCTCTTCTATTTCATCTTCTAAGCGAGCTATTTCCTTATCTAAGTCAACCATTCCTTCTAGTGGTAAGATAACCTCTACACCATTAGTAATAGCTGTCGACGCTTTCTCTGGCTTTTCATCTAGTTCTTGTTCTACTGTTAAATCAGAAATCTTACCTAAATCCACAATATAGTCTTGGCCTGCAGCTATTATTTCTACCTTTTCCTCACTCTTCGGCTGTAAGATAGCTGTTATCTCTCTACCTGGATTTACTTTCATTTCATTTCTGATATTTCGGATGGCTCTAATTACATCCATGATCACTGCCATCTTCTCTTCTGCATCGTCGTTAATTAAGTCTGCATCTCCCTCAGGCCATTGCGATAACATAACCGTTTCGCCTTCATGAGATAGACGCTGCCAAATCTCTTCCGTGATGAATGGCATAAATGGATGTAATAAACGTAAAGTTTGCTCTAAAGTTGACCAAACTACATATTGAGCTGTTTCTTTCGCTGTCTGATCTTCATCTTGATATAATCTAGGCTTAATTAATTCAATATACCAATCACAGAATTCATTCCAGATAAAGTCATATAACATCTGCGCTGCATTACCTAATTGATATTTATCTAAAGCATCTGTTACTTCCTGAGATACCTTATTAACTCTACTCATAATCCACTTATCAGCTAAAGTATAATCTAATTCTTCGACTTCATTTGGATCAAAGTCTTCTAAATTCATTAATACAAATCTTGAAGCATTCCAAATCTTATTTACAAAGTTACGACTAGCTTCTACTTTCTCCTGTCTAAATCTCATATCATTACCAGGAGTATTACCTGTAATCAATGTAAAGCGTAGTGTATCTGCACCGTATTCATCAATAAACTCTAACGGGTCAACACCGTTACCTAAGGACTTACTCATCTTTCTTCCTTGGGCATCTCTAACTAAACCATGAACATAAACATCAGCAAATGGTGCTTCTTCCATAAATTCCATTCCAGAAAAGATCATTCTCGCTACCCAGAAGAAAATAATATCTCTTCCTGTTACTAAGACAGACGTTGGATAATAAAGGCCAAGTTCATCTGTTTCTTCTGGCCAACCTAAAGTAGAAAATGGCCATAATCCAGAACTAAACCAAGTGTCTAACACATCTTCATCCTGCTTTAAATCTTCACTTCCACATTCAGAGCATTCTGTTGGCTCTTCACGAGCTACAATCTCTTCTTCACAATCCTGACAATACCAAACCGGAATACGATGTCCCCACCATAACTGACGAGAAATACACCAATCTCTAATATTCTCCATCCAATTTAGATAAACCTTAGTAAACCTCTCAGGGACAAAGTTAGTCTCACTTTCTTTAACCGCTTCAATAGCTGGCTTAGCTAACGGCTCCATCTTAACAAACCACTGCTTAGAAACCAACGGCTCAATTACTGTATCACAACGATAACAATGGCCCACTGAATGGTCATGTTCTTCTTTTTCTACTAGTTGACCACTTGCATCTAAGTCATTTACTAATTCTTCACGACATTCGTATCTATCCATTCCTTCATACTTACCGGCTTTAGCTGTCATTATTGCATTATCATCAATTACTTTGATTACTTCTAGGTCATGTCGCTGTCCAATCTCAAAGTCATTAGGGTCATGAGCTGGAGTAACCTTTACTAATCCAGTTCCAAACTCTGAATCTACATACTCATCAGCAACTACTGGAATCTCTCTGCCTACGATTGGTAGGATTACTGTCTTTCCTATCAAGTCTTGATATCTTTCATCACTTGGATTAACCGCAATCGCAGTATCTCCTAACATCGTCTCAGGACGAGTAGTAGCAACTACAATCTCTTCATCGCTATCTTTGATCTGATACTTAATATGATAGAAATGTCCTGGGATTTCCATATGTTCTACTTCAATATCTGATAAAGTAGTCCCACAATCCGGACACCAGTTAATAATATAATCACCACGATAGATTAAATCTTTTTCATATAATTGGATAAAAGCTTCTCGAACTGCCTTAGAACAGCCTTCATCCATAGTAAAGCGCTCACGGCCCCAGTCACAAGAAGTTCCTAGCTTCTTTAATTGATCTATAATTCGACCACCATACTCTTCTTTCCATTCCCAAGCTCGCTCTAAGAAACCTTCTCGACCTACGTCATCCTTTTCTAAACCTTCTTCATCACGCATCTTATTAACTACTTTAACTTCGGTTGCTATACTAGCATGGTCTGTTCCTGGCACCCATAAAGTAGTATAACCTTGCATCCGTTTCCACCGGGTTAAAATATCCTGTAAAGTATTATCTAAAGCATGTCCAATATGTAGCTGCCCAGTTACATTCGGCGGCGGCATTACAATCGAAAACGATTCTTTCTCTTGGTCAACATCTGCTTCAAAATAATCATTCTCCATCCAGAATTCATACCATTTATCTTCAACAGTAGCTGGATCATAAGTTGTGGCCATCTTTTCTTGCGTCATCTTTAATTCCTCCTTTAAATTAAAAAAACTTTCTCCATCCTTAAATAAGGACGAAAGAAAGTTTACTCTCGCGGTACCACCTTAGTTTCTAAAGTAATTACTTTAGACCCTCAAACTAGATAACGGCTAGTTACCGATTAAACCTACTTTTCTTTCAGTCTAATAGCTCAGAAGCTACTTCAATAATTTAAGGTCTTAAGATACCTTCCAGCCTAAGGGCACCTCTCTCTGTAAGCTTAAATTATTTACTCCTCTCCATCTTAGCTGTTAAATATTTTATTCTTATATTATCTTACAATAGTTAGACAGAATTGTCAAATTATATTCTACTCCCATCGCTCATAAATATTATGCTCAATCCCTAAGCGATCTAAAACTCTCCCCACTACAAAATCAATTAAATCATCTATAGTTTGGGGATTATTATAAAAACCAGGCATCGGCGGAATAATATCTACTCCTAACTTCGATAATTTTAACATATTCTCTAAATGAATCGTATTTAAAGGTGTCTCCCTAGGCACTACTATTAACTGTCGCTTCTCTTTTAATATTACATCTGCTGACCTCTCCAGAAGAGAAGTCGAACGACCATAAGCTATTCCTGACACAGTAGACATGCTGCACGGAATTACGACCATGCCTGCTGTTTGAAAAGAACCACTAGCGGTTGGAGCCCCTATATTATCATTATCTAAATAGATTATAGATTCATCATCTTTATCTAGGCCTAGACTCTGACGAATACGCTCATTTATTTCCCGGGTCATATCTCCTAATTCTATTTCTAATTCATCTCTCCACACTCGTCTCCCTGGTTCACTAATAATCACATAAACCTGGTGTCCTTTATTAATTAATACTTTTAATAATCTTTTAGCATAAATACTACCACTAGCTCCGGTAATTCCTACCACATAAGGCTTCAATTTTAAAGTTCCTCCTAATTATCATTCTTCTATCTTCTGCTTCACTTGCTTTAATTCATTTATCACTTCTTCTATTCTTCCATTAAATTCTTCATTCTTATATATAAGCTCTCCGTTAATCATAGTTAAGATTACATCACGGCTAGAAGCATTATAAACCAAAGTAGAATATGGGTCATAAACCGGTTGGTTGGCTAGATTATCAATGCTAACCGCAGTTAAATCAGCCTTCTTGCCTACTTCTAAAGTTCCAACTTCTTCTTCTAAGCCTAAAATCCTTGCTCCTTTAATTGTCGCCATCTCTACTACTTCCTTAGCAGTTAAGACTTCTGCATCTCTTTGATTAGCTCGATGTAATAACAAACCAAACTCCATCTCAGAAAAAAGACCCAAGGAATTATTACTAGCCGCACTATCAGTACCTAAACCAACTTCTAATCCTTGCTCTAACATTGCTGGCAAATTAGCTATTCCATTTCCTAATTTAGCATTACTTTTGGGACAGTGAGCTACTTTTACTCCATTTTCCCTCAACAGTTCTAAATCCTCATCATTAGTCTGCACTACATGTACTGCTAATAATCTATCATTTAAGACACCTAAATCATCTAAGTATTTTACTGCGGATACTTGTGGTGCCTGCCAAGGAATATCTCCCCAACCCACCGCTTCGCGATAAGTAGTAGCAAAAGAACCTGTTCCCTTTAATAAAAATTCAATCTCTTCCTCTGTTTCTGCTAAATGCATGCAAAGAGGAACATCCTTCTTTGCAGCGAACTTACTTATTTCTTGAAGTAATCTTCCAGAAACCGAATAAGGTGCATGAGGTGATAGTCCAATCTTTAGCTTAAGGTTAGCTTGCGACTTTAATTTATTATACTTTTCTTCAACATCAGCAAGAATAAGACCTATCTTCTCATCATCCATCCCAAAAACCTCTTGATAGATAACACCTCTTAACCCTAACTCAGAAGCAGCCTGCAAAGAAGCCCCAGTAGCAGTAGTGTCTGCAATAGTAGTTACTCCTGCTGATAAGAGTTCCAAAGCCCCCAGCTTAGCAGAAAGCAAGATCTCTTCAAAAGATAACTTTCTACTCTTAGCAACTAGTTTACTTATCCAAGGCAAGAATGATAGATTATCTCCTACTCCTCTTAAAATAGTATAATCAAGATGAGTGTGGATATTAATTAAACCCGGAAACAGAATAACTTCTCCCAAATCTTTCACTTCATCTTGCGGATATTTAGATAAAATCTCATCCTTATACCCCACATCTTTAATCTCTTCGCCCTCAACAACTACCGCACCATATTTTAAAGGTTCTTTGCTTATCGGCATAACCCATTTAGCAGTTAAAATCATTGTTTGATCGCTCCTAGATTATATTCGCTGGTTACAAAATTATGACCTACACATTTTCATAATCAATTGATGTTAGCCATTAAAAATGGAGCAGACTGGAATGAAGTTGAGCATGAATAAGGCTGTTTCATGTTTGACCGAAGGGAGTTTGAAACAGCCCATGCTCAACTTTATGAAAGTCGTAGCGGAATTTGCAGGCGGTATCAATTGATTATGAATACGAACGAGTTTCACTTTAAAATATACTAAAATTCCTTTAACTCATTATATAAGGTATCACGCTGCACTGGTTTTCTTCCTGTATCCTTTATTAGCGAGACTATTTTCTCTAACGGAACCCGAAAAGAAGCACCAGCGGCTTTAACTACGTTTTCTTCAATCATAGTACTACCAAAATCATTAACTCCAAACTCTAATGATATTTGAGCGATCTTTGCTCCTTGGGTTACCCAAGAGGCCTGAATACTTGGTATATTATCTAGCATTATTCTAGCTACTGCTACCATCTGTAAATATTCAGTTCCGGTTACTGAAGTTACTTCTGATTTATCAGCTAATTCAGTATTAGATGACTGGAAAGACCACGGAATAAAGGCTGTGAAACCACCAGTTTCATCTTGTAGTTCTCTGACCTTAACCAAATGTTCAATTCGCTCTTCTAAGGTCTCTACGCTCCCAAACATCATAGTTGCTGTACTCTTCATCCCAATCTCATGGGCTACTCGCATTACTTTTAGCCATTGGTCACTATTTATCTTATTAGGGCTTACTTTTTCTCTCACTCGGTCAACTAAAATTTCAGCCCCTCCACCAGGCAAGGAAGCTAAACCAGCTTGATTTAGCTCAACTAAAGTTTCCTTGATAGATAAACCAGACTGGCGTGCAATATGTATTATCTCCGGTGGTGATAAGGAATGGATATGAATCTCGAACCGTTCTTTAATTGCTTTAAAGAGTTCTAGATAGTAGTCCAAGGTTAGTTTTGGATGTAGACCACCTTGCATTAAGATTTGAGTTCCACCTAGATCTATCGTCTCTTGAATCTTACGGAAGATTTCTTCACGATCTAAAATATAAGCCCCTTGCTCGTCTTCTTCCCGATAGAAAGCACAAAAATCACATTGGGCTTCACAAACATTAGTATAATTAATATTGCGATCAATAGCGAAGGTCACCTTTAGTTCAGGATGTAATCGCTCTCGAATCTGATTAGCTACTTTACCGATTGGCAACAACTGATTACTAGCTAATAACTTTACTCCTTCGTCAGGAGTAATTCTTTTACCACTTTGAGCCTTTAATAGTATCTCTTTAAGCTCACTCATTATCTTCACCCCAAATGTTCAACTTAGGCATCTCTTCGACTAATCCTAACTCATAAGCATCTGTAAAATACTTCATTACCCCTTCTTGATATCCTTCATCAAAGTCATATCGTAGACTTTTAAAGTACCTCAATGCTATGTCGTAAGGTATCTCCATCTCTTTAGCAGCTCTTTTGGCTAATAGCTCAAATTGCTGCAATCCTAACTTCTTAGATTTTAATAACTTTTTACTAATTTCATCAACTAATCCAGGATTCTTTTCGGCTAATTCTTTTCTAATTACCCAGATAGCATAGACCATCTTCAAGCCAGTGAACTCTTTCCAGGCCTTACCCAAATCAGTTATATTCAAATTAGAATCAACATGTTCAACATAACCATCTAAAGCAGGGTCTCCAATTAGCAAGGCTGCATCTGCTACATCTAACATATGGTCTAAATCCTGTTCACACGTAATATAGTCAACATCCACCTGATAATAACGTTTTAAAAGTATCTTTAGTAATGCTACTGTTGTTCGCGAATCTTTAGGCAAAGCTACTCGCTTGCCATTAAGCTCTTCAATCTCTAACTCACTAAAGAGAAAGAGACTGCCTACGGGACCATCTGATGCAATAGCTAAGTTAGGCAAAATATAGCAGTCATCAAAATTACGAGCATATTCAATTGCAGATATCGGTGTAATATCTATTTCACCACGTAAAAACTTCTTGTTTAATTCTGCTGGTGGACCCGCAATAATATCGGCATCTACATCTATCTTTTCGTAATCTAAGCCATAGTGTACCGGCCAACAATTAATGTACTCTACAATTCCTAGTTGTAACTTTTTCATTACTCAATCACTTCCCCAACTCGGTTATAAACTGTGTCTCTTTCTACTGGAATTCGACCAGCCTTCTTAATCATATTAATTATTTCTTCTTTAGTCAGTCCTTGCTTTGTCTGAGCCCCAGCAGCATGAGTAATCTTTTCTTCAATTACAGTACCATCTAAGTCATTAACACCAAAATTTAGAGAAACTTGCGCTAACTTAGGTCCTAACATAATCCAGAATGCCTTAATATAATTGAAGTTATCTAACATTAATCTAGCAATTGCTAATACCTTCAGATCATCATACCCAGTAGTAGGTGTAATATCTGCTAATTCAGTATTCTCCGGATGAAAAGCTAATGGAATAAACGTTAGAAAACCTCCAGTCTTATCCTGTAACTCTCGTAATTGAAGTAAATGATCGATTCTTTCGGCAGCCGTTTCGATATGTCCATATAACATAGTAGCATTAGTTCTGATTCCTAAATTATGAGCCGTCTCCATAACTGACAACCATTGCTCACCACTAATCTTATTTTCACATACCTCTTCCCTAACCCGTGGGCTAAATACTTCAGCTCCACCGCCAGGAATTGAATCTAAGCCAGCTTTTTTTAATCTTTTTAAAGTTTCTTCAACAGTTAATCCAGCCTGTTTAGCCAAATAATCTATCTCTACCGCAGTGAACCCTTGAATATAAGTATCAGGGCGTTTCTCTTTTGCCATCTCTAACATCTCTTCAAAATAATCTAACGGCAGATCATGATGACAGCCACCAACAATATGTAATTCCGAAATTCCCTCTGGAGAATTATCAATCGCCTCTTTTATCTGGTCAAGATTCATCGTATATGCGTCTTCTTCCTCCGGTTCCTTCCCAAAAGCACAGAATTTGCACTGAACTTCACAAACATTAGTATGGTTAATATGACGATTATTTATAAAATAAACTTCATCTCCACACTTCTCTTTTCGTACATAGTCTGCTAAGTAACCAATAGTTAATAGGTCATTACTCTTCATTAATCTAATACCATCTTCTCTACTTAATCTTTCACCAGCCATAATCTTATCCTTAATATCATCTAATTCTGTATTACGAAATAATTCCTCCATAATCTATCTTCACTCCTTTGTAATACCGCGAATATTATCGGGCAAATTGAAAATTATCATGAAAATAATTATAAAATTTATTTGACACAGACTGTACACAAGACTTTATTTTTAAAAATAAGTGTTAGTAAAATTCAACAAAAGACTAACAAATCAGAAGCAATAGCTATCATAAGCTTATTTATCCTTAATCTTATTTTTTAGTCTGTATTAGTCTGTGTTAGTCTGTGTCTAATTACTTTTTCATGACCTTAATGTTTTAATGGTTTTAACTATCTCACCCAGCCTAAAAATCAAGGCTGGCTGCAAGCCTATGATAGACTCTGCTTCTAATTCGAAAGCTCTTTTCTGGGCTTCACTGTCAACTAAAAAGATAGTCAGCTAATGTAAAAACAAAAATAGTAATACTTACTACACTATTAATATTAAAAAAAGCAAACTTAACCTTTTCAAAATCAGACTTAACTAAGGTATTCTCGACATAAAGTAAAATTCCAACAATTAAGATCCCAATTGCATAAAACCAACTTAAGTTTAAATAAAAACCAACGAATGTTAATAGTAAAAAAGTAATAGTATGAAAGATTACTGTAACTCTTAAAGAAGTCTGCGGTCCAAATTTAGCTGGAATGGAATAAAGTCCATGCTCCTGGTCAAATTCATAATCTTGAATAGCATAAATAATATCAAAACCTGCTACCCAGAACATTACTGCTATCCCTACTAAAAAAGGAGCTAAGGAAATTTGACCGGTTACTCCAATCCAACTACCTACTGGTGCCATTCCTAATGTAAAACCTAATACTAAGTGGCAAAGCCAAGTAAAACGTTTAGTATAAGAATAAAAAATTAATAAGAAAACAGCCAAAGGCGACAATTTAAAAGCTAACGGATTTAAATTCCAAGCCGAAATTAACAATAATGTTAAAGAAGCAATAATAAAGATAACAACCTCTAATCTCGATAAGAGATTTTTAGGTAAAACCCTATCCTTGGTCCGAGGATTATCTGCATCTATCTCCCAATCTACTAAGCGATTCCAAGCCATGGCAGCACTCCTTGCCCCTACCATAGCTAAAGTGATCCATAAGACCTTTCCCCAACTTGGAATTCCTTGGGCAGCTAATACCGCCCCCATGTAAGCAAAGGGAAGAGCAAAAATAGTATGCTCAAATTTAACTAATTTCATAATTAACTTAATCTTCAAGGCCATATTCCTCCCACTTTTTATCTACTAAATCTTTAATCTCTTGACTCATCTCTATCTCATTTGGCCATTCACGCTTATGACCTTCACCCGGCCAAGCTTGGGTAGCGTCAATTCCTAATTTTGAACCATAGTTTGGTCGTGGTGAGGCATGATCTAAGATATCAAGTGGCCCTTTGACAACTGTTAAATCGCGTTCAGCATCTATATTATTAAAGACTTTCCAAGCAACCTCTGATAAGTTCTGAACATCTACATCTTTATCTACAATCACTACCATCTTAGTAAACATCATCTGACCCATTCCCCAAACAGCATTCATTACCTTCTGGGCATGTCCAGGATACTGCTTATCAATAGAAAGAATAGCACAATTATGGAAGACACCTTCTAACGGAAGGTTCATATCTACTACTTCTGGCAATTGAAGTTTTAGTAATGGTAAGAATATGCGCTCAGTTGCCTTTGCCATATAGCAATCTTCCATTGGCGGCTTACCAACGATCGTTGTTGGATAGATGGCATCCTTACGATGAGTAATGCAGGTTACATGGAAGACCGGGTACTCATCAGCTAAAGAATAATAACCGGTATGATCTCCAAATGGCCCTTCAATTCTTCGTTCATAAGGATCAACATATCCTTCAATAACAATTTCAGCATTCGCCGGAACCTTAATATCTACCGTCTTACCTTTAACCATCTCTACCGGTTCCTTACGTAAAAAGCCAGCAAATAACATTTCACCAATCTGCTTTGGCAACGGAGCAGTAGCAGAATAGATTGTAGCTGGGTCTCCACCTAAAGCTACAGCCACTTCCATTCTTTCATCTTTTGACTCATGGCCCCGATAGGTATCAGCACCATCCTTATGCATATGCCAATGCATACCTGTAGTCTGATCATCATAGACATGTAACCTATACATACCTGCATTAGGAATGCCTGTTTCTGGATTCTCACTAAAGACTAAGGGCAGCGTAATAAACTTCCCTCCGTCTTCAGGCCAACATTTCAAAATCGGTAGTTCGGATAAATTCGGCTCCATCTTTACTACCTCTTGACATGGGGCTCTCTTAATTGTCTTCGGAAAATAATCCGAAACCTCTTTTAACTTTGGTAAAACCTTTAACTTACTAAAGAAGCCTTGATCTTTAGGATCAGGAAACTCTAACACTTCCATAATTCGTTCCCCAATATCATCTAAATCATCTACTTCTAATGCCATTTCCATACGCTCATATGACCCAAAAGCATTAATTAAGACTGGAAATTCAGCACCCTTTACATTCTCAAATAATAAAGCCGGTCCTACTTCTTTTGAAACCCGGTCTGTAATCTCCGTAATCTCTAAATCACTACTTACTTCCGTCTTAATTCTTTTCAATAAACCTTTACTCTCTAATAAATTCACAAAGTCACGTAAACTTTTATACGCCATCTTTAATCAACCTTCTTTCTTTATATACTCTTTCCCTCTATAATCTTGTCATAGAAAACTTAAACATAATTAATTGATATTATCCATTTGCTTTAATTTACCCTACATTATAATATTTTATATAAGCTACAAAACTCCTCTTTTTTAAATTAAAAATCCCAAGTATATACTTGGGATTTACTCTATAGTTTCCTTAATCTTAAATTCTGATATTCATCTTGGCTATAAATCAAAGCATCTGTACAACTATAGTCTTTAGCAACATGAGCCTTCTTTACTTCGCCAAAGAACCAATCACAGCTACCAATTCTATCTTCCTTAATTACCTTACACTCTATATTCACCGGACATTCTTCTATTAATTTCCCACCAATAATATCAGCTTCTTTAGCCGATAATCCTGTTGCTGAAAATTTATTTAAGTCTTGCCCAGAATTATTCCCACAAAACTTAACTTCCTTTATCATATCTACAGTAGGTATATTAACTACAAACTCTTCTTCTTCTTTAATCAGTTGGTTTGAATAATTATCAGGATGAATTCCTACTCCAATAATTGGTGGTTCAAAAGAGAAAAACTGAACAAAACCTAATGTAACAATGTTATCTCCAATCGTAGTCAATACTACTGGAAAATAAGGAATCACTTCTTTAACTTCATCTAAAGGATACGTCTCTTTCACTACAATTCACCTTTCCTCAACTATTACTTATAATATTTAAAATATATTTGCTATATTTTTTAAAACAGCACTAACTATAATAAGTCATTAATAATATCATTAAAAAGAATAATAAGTCTTATATTAATTTAAATCTCATACTAACTCTTTAATAAACTTTAAAACATCCTTCTTCCCTTCACCATCTTCAGCAGAGAAATATGTAAATGGCGTTTCCGGTTCTAACTGTAACTTCTCAAATATTCTTTTTCGATTTGGAGTCCGTTCACTATTAGATAGCTTGTCTACTTTCGTTCCTACTACTAAGTGAGGTATCTGCATCTGTAATAACCATTCATACATCATTAAATCTTCATCAGTAGGTTTATGCCTCGCATCTACAATTAAGATAACTCCTTTTAAATTACGTCTATGAAAGAGATAGCCTTCTATCATCTCTGACCATTCTTCTTTTACACTATCTGGTACTCTAGCAAAACCATAACCAGGCAAATCAACTAAACAGAACTTATTATCGACTCGATAGAAGTTTAAAGTCTGTGTCTTACCTGGTTTTGAACTAGTAAAAGCTAGCTTCTTTCTATTCAAAAGCTTATTAATCAATGAAGACTTACCCACATTAGACTTGCCAGCTAGAGCAATCTCTGACAAGTCATAACGTGGATAATCTTTAGGTTCAACTGCACTAGCAATAAATTCAGTATTACTTAAATTCATACTAGTTACTCCTCCTCTAATAGAGCAGCAGCAATCACTTCATCCATATGCTCTACAATCTGAAATTCTAAGTCTTTGCTAATCTCCTTAGGAATATCCTCGAGGTTCTTCTCATTTTCATCACAAAGAATTACTTTTTCAATCCCTGCCCGATGAGCAGCTAACACCTTACTCTTAATTCCGCCAACTGGTAAGACTCTACCGCGCAGAGTAATTTCACCAGTCATGGCTATCTTTTCATTAACTTTCTTACCGGATAAAGCAGAAATAATTGCTGTAGCAATTGTAATTCCAGCCGATGGACCATCCTTAGGAATAGCTCCTTTAGGTACATGAACATGGATATCATACTTTTCATGGAAGTCTTCTTCTAAATCCAATTCTTCCACTTTACTACGTGCATAACTTAAAGCAGCCTGAGCCGATTCTTTCATCACATCTCCTAATTTACCAGTTAAGAATAACTTTCCTTTACCTGGAACTACTGAAACCTCAATCTTTAGTATATCACCACCGGTCTTTGTCCAAGCTAATCCAGTAGCTACACCAACTTGTGGTCTTTCACTCGCTTCTCCGTAGTTAAACTTCTCTATACCTAAATATTTATCTACATTTTGAACTGTGACTCTACTTAAAGTTTCCTTACCTTTGACTACTTCTTTAGCTACTTTACGACAGATATTAGCTAGTTTTCTTTCAAGATTTCTAACTCCTGCTTCGCGAGTATAGTTGCGAATTACTTTCTTAATTGCATTTTCAGAAATATTAATCTGTTCTTCGGTTAATCCATGATTCTCTATCTGTTTAGGTAATAGATGTCTTTCGGCAATCTTTACTTTTTCATCTTCTGTATAACCAGCAACCTCAATAGTCTCCATTCTATCCAATAAAGGCCGCGGAATAGTATGGCTCACATTGGCGGTAGTAATAAAGATTATATCAGATAAATCAAATGGTACTTCTAAATAGTGGTCAGTAAATTCATCATTCTGTTCTGGATCTAACACCTCTAACAAAGCGGAAGCTGGATCTCCTCTAAAGTCACTACTGATCTTATCTACCTCATCTAATAGGAAGAGTGGGTTTTTAGTTCCCGCATCGCGCAAAGCATTAATAATCCGGCCTGGTCTTGAGCCGACATAAGTTCTACGATGTCCACGAATTTCCGCTTCATCTCTTACTCCACCTAAAGAGAGTCTTACAAACTCCCGCTCAATAGCCTCTGCGATTGATTTACCTAAGGAAGTCTTACCTACTCCAGGCGGCCCAACTAAACATAGAATTGGACTCTTCATCTCTGAAGTCAACTTACGAACTGCTAAATACTCTAAAATTCTATCCTTTACATCTTCTAAACCATAATGATCTCTTTCTAAGACCTCATCTGCTTCATCCAAAACCAAACGGTCCTCTGATTTATTATTCCAAGGCAGGTCTAATATGCAATCTAAGTAATTTCTAACTACTACCCCTTCACTAGCCATAGGTGGCATCTTTGCTAGACGCTCTGCTTCTTTTAAAGCCTTCTTTTCTACCTCTTCTGGTAGTTCAGCTTCTTTAATCTTTTCTTTATATTCTTCTATTTCATTCGAAATATCACTATCTTCGCCTAATTCTTTCTTAATCGCTTTCAATTGTTCCTTTAAATAGTACTCTTTCTGTCTCTTTTCTACCTGACTTCTAACTCGAGAACTAATCTTTTCCTCGGTCTTCAAAACCTCTATCTCTTTACTTAAAACTTTATATAATTCTTCTAATCTATCCTCATAAGAAAGTGCTTCTAAAATTTGTTGCTCCTGTTTTACCTTCAAAGACATATGAGAAACCATAATATCTACTAATCGACCTGGATCTTCTACATTAACTATTGTCATCATGGTCTCTGGTGGTAATTTTTTGTTCAATTTCACATAATCTTCAAAGAGATTAATTAAACTTCGCATTAATGCCTCTATCTCGTCTGTCTTCTCTTCTTCTGCTTCTATCTCTTTTATTTTAACTTTAAAATGAGGGTCTTCTTGTAAAAATTCATCAATTTTAGCCCTAGCTAAACCTTCAACTAAGATCTTAATCGTTCCATCTGGTAACTTAACCAATTGCTTAACTTCAGCTATTGTCCCCATATTATAAATTTCATCAACTTCAGGCTCCTCAACTGTTTCATCTTTCTGAGCAGCTAATAGAATTAATCTATCTTCCACCATAGCTTCTTCTAAGGCTTCTATTGATTTATCTCTCCCAACTAATAATGGAATTACCATATGAGGAAAGACTACTAATCCTCTCAAAACTAGTAAGGGAAGTTCATCCCCAATATTAACTTCTTTAATCTCTTCAACCATTGCCTAACACCTCCACAATATTTACTTTAAAACTCTCTTAACATATTTACATAACTTTAATACTTCCATCAACACTTAATTATTATTCTAGTAATATAACGAAATTCCTGCATTATAACCTAACTTATTGGGGAAGCAGTCAATAAATTTATATTTTTCTCCAATTGTGAATTACTTTCTACTTCTTTATTTATAATTGCTTCCTTCAATACCTGCTCTAAATTCCCAACCTTGATGATTTCTATATCTGAAAATTGTTTAAAAATCTCCTGCCAATTATCTTTAGGAATCATTACTCTTTTAGCACCAGCTCTTTTGGCAGCTTCTATTTTAGCAACAACGCCTCCAACAGGTTTTACTAATCCTCTAATTGAAATTTCACCGGTCATAGCTAAGGAATTATCTACTGGCTGGTCGCTTAAGGCTGAATAGATTGCTGTAGCAATACTAATCCCTGCCGATGGACCATCTAATGGAATACCACCAGGAAAATTAAGATGTAGGTCATAATTCTTTGGTTCAATATCAATAAATTTACGTAAAGTAGTAATTACATTTTCGATTGAATCCTTGGCCATACTCTTTCTTCTAACTTTCCGTTGTTGATTACCTACTTCCTCTTCTTCAATTACTCCTGTTACCTTTATCTGTCCAGTCCCATCTTCTACTTTAATAGCCATAGCTTCTAATTCAATTAAAATCCCTAAACTAGAACCTTGTACTGCTAAACCATTCACTACTCCAACCTGTGGTTCATCATTTATCTTCTTATCAATTCGTGGTGTATACTTCCCACTATTAACTACCCATTCAATATCAGCAGCTTTAATCTCTTTCTCATCTCTTTCTTCAGATAAGATTAAACCACCAGCAGTCTGAATCATATTAACTGTATCTCTACCATTAGTAGAATAATTTTTAATTACTTCTACCGCCTTACTTTCGATTGTAAAACCCGCTTTTTGTGCCGCATTCTTAGCTATTTCTTCAATATCTTGTGGTACTAAAGGGTTAAAATAGACTTCTAAACACCGTGAACGAATCGCTGGTGGAATCTCTTCTGGCTTACGTGTCGTAGCCCCCACCATTCTAAAGTCAGCCGGTAGACCTTTTTGAAAGATTTCATGAATATACTGAGGAATATTTTCATCCTCCTCATGATAATAAGAGCTTTCTAAGAATACCTTTCGGTCTTCTAATACCTTCAACAATTTATTCATCTGAATAGGATGCAACTCCCCTATTTCATCAATAAATAATAGACCACCATGAGCTTTAGTAACTGCCCCCTGCTTAGGTTGAGGAATTCCAGCTGTACCCATCGCTCCCGCACCTTGATATATAGGGTCGTGGACAGAGCCAATTAATGGGTCGGCTATACCCCGCTCATCAAACCGAGCTGTAGTTGCATCTAATTCCACAAATTTTGATTTGGCATCAAAAGGTGAATGAGAGTTATCCTTTGCTTCTTCTAATACTAATCGAGCGGCAGCTGTCTTCCCAATTCCTGGAGGTCCATAAACTATTACATGTTGCGGATTAGGACCACACAGAGCTGCTTTTAATGCTTTTAAACCTTCCTCTTGACCTACTATTTCATCAAATTTACTCGGTCTAGTCTTTTCAGAAAGCGGCTTAGTTAAAGACCGTTTCCTTAATCGTCTTAACTTTTCCATCTCTTTTTTAGACTCTTTAATTACTGCTACCTTATTATTTCTTTGCTTTCTTAATAAATTCCAAAAGTAAAGTCCAATAACCACAGCAAAGAAGAACTGAATAATCCCGAATATACTCATAATTTAGTTATCTCTTCCCTCCTTAAAGTAATAGATCTAATCAACATTAATTATTATATCCGGAATTTTCTTTTTTATCCTAAAAGAAAAAAGACTGCTTAATTAAGCAGTCTCTTCTTGAGCATTATTAACTCTTAGTAATTTAGGGTTCGCACCATCCATAACTACATCTTCGGTTATCACACACTTGCTAATATCATCTTGAGATGGTATATCGTACATTACATCCAAAATAGCTGATTCAATGATTGACCTTAACCCTCGTGCTCCAGTATCATGTTCTAAGGCTTTATCAGCAATCGCTTCTAACGCTTCTGGAGTAAATTCTAATTCGACATCGTCTAACTCGAAGAATTTACTATACTGTTTAACCAAAGCATTTCTTGGTTCGGTTAAAATCTGAACTAAGGCGTCCTTATCTAATTGTTCTAGTGTAACTAAAACTGGAATTCTACCAACAAATTCAGGAATCAAACCGTATTTTAATATATCCTGTGACCTAACATGCTTTAAAATTTCACCAAGCTCCTCATCTTCTTTACTCTTGATATCAGCTCCAAAACCCATTACTTTATTATTAAGTCGAGACTTAATGACTTTATCTAAACCATCAAAAGCTCCTCCACAGATAAATAAAATATTAGAAGTATCAAGTTGAATAAACTCCTGATGTGGATGCTTTCTCCCTCCTTGAGGAGGAACACTCGCTACAGTTCCTTCTAAAATTTTGAGTAATGCTTGCTGAACACCCTCACCGGAAACATCTCTAGTAATTGATGGATTCTCCGATTTGCGTGCAATCTTATCAATTTCATCTATATATATAATCCCTTTTTCTGCTTTCTCTACGTCATAGTCAGCAGCTTGAATCAACTTCAATAAGATATTTTCAACATCTTCACCTACATATCCCGCTTCAGTTAAAGAGGTAGCATCAGCAATAGCAAATGGAACATCTAGAATTCGAGCAAGTGTCTGGGCTAATAAAGTCTTTCCGCATCCAGTTGGTCCAATCATACATATATTACTCTTTTGTAGTTCTACATCATCGACCTGCATTCCAGAGTTAACTCGTTTATAATGATTATAGACAGCTACAGATAATGATTTTTTAGCGCCCTCTTGACCAATAACATATTGATCAAGAATTTCATTTATCTCCTTGGGTTTTGGCACATTTTTGAGGCCTAAATCCATATCTTCATTTAATTCTTCTTCTATTATTTCAGTACAAAGCTCAATACACTCGTCACAGATATATACACCTGGGCCGGCTACAAGCTTCTGTACTTGGTCTTGTACTTTTCCACAGAATGAACACTTTAATTGCCCCTTCTCATCGCCAAATTTGAACATTTTATCACCTCTCTATTTTTTTAACCTTCTAAATCTTCTTGTCGGGAGATAACTTCATCAATAATTCCGTACTCTTTAGCTTCTTCTGCTGACATAAAGAAATCACGATCTACATCTTCTTCTATCTTTTCTAACGGCTGACCAGTATGATCAGCTAAGATATCATTTAGAATCTTTCGTAATTTTAAAATCTCCTGTGCCTGAATCTCAATATCTGCTGCTCGCCCTTCTGCTCCACCAGCTGGCTGATGAATCATAATTCTTGCGTAAGGTAAAGCATATCTCTTACCTGCTGCACCAGAAGCTAATAATAACGCTCCTGCACTAGCACCTAATCCCATACAGATAGTAGATACATCAGGCTTGATATACTGAATAGTATCATACATAGCTAAGGCTGCTGTAACAGAGCCTCCTGGACTATTAATGTAAAGATAGATATCTTTATCAGGATCTTCTGCTTCTAAAAATAACAATTGAGCAATTACTAGATTAGCTACATTATCATCTATTGGACTACCGATAAAGATAATCCTATCCTTTAACAAACGAGAATAAATGTCATATGATCTTTCACCACGATTTGTCTGTTCTACAACCATCGGAACTAAGTTGCTCATATCTTTCATCCTCCTCTATTTCTCTGTGCTTTAAAAAATTACTCCCCACTAAAATAAACAGATAAACTCTTTAGTTATTATCAGTCAAGAAATCAATAGTCTTTTGCATTTGAATACTATTAACTATAGAATCATACTGTCCTTGCATCTGTAATAGAGCTTTGATCATATCTGGTTCTTGATCTTGTTGCTCTGCTATTTCTTCTATTTTATTCTCAATTTCTTCTTCCGTTACTTCAATTCCTTCTTTTTCTGCAATAGCTTCTAAAGTAAGATTTGATTTAACTCTCTTTTCAGCATCTGGTCTATGCTGAGCACGGAAAGCCTCTTCTTCACTTCCAGTCATCTCTAAGTACTGTTCAAAGTCCATTCCTTGCTGCTGTAGTCGCTGTCTCATTCCATTCATCATTGTATCTAATTCATCTTCGACCATGGCCTCTGGTATATTAACTTCTGCATTATCAGCAACAGTTTCTATTAAATCATTGATAAATTTATTCTCTATTTTTGCTTCGGCATCTTCTTTTAAGTTTGTTCTAATATCTTCTTTTAATTCATCTAATGTTTCAAAATCTCCTAATTCTTGTGCTAATTCATCATCTAATTCTGGTAATACCTTTTCTTTAATCTCTTTAACCTTCACTTTAAAGATAACACCTTCACCAGCTAACTCTTCAGATTGATAATTTTCTGGGAAGGTAACATCTACTTCAACTTCTTCTCCTACTTTGACTCCAATTAATTGCTCTTCAAATCCTGGAATAAATGTGCCAGAACCTATCTCTAGTGTATATTCTTCTCCAGAACCACCTTCGAACGGCTCTCCATCAAGATAACCATCGAAATCAATAATCGCAAAGTCTCCCTCGGCTACCTCTTCACGTTCAGACACTTTTAATTCAGCGAATCTCTCTCTTCTTCTATTTAATTCATCCATTACATCATCTTCAGTAATATCTTTAACTTCCTGCTCTATATCTAAACCAGTATATTCACCTAATTCTACTTCTGGCTTAACTTCTACTTCAGCAGTAAAAGTAGCTGGCTTCCCTTCTTCAATAAATACATCAATAATCTCTGGTTGAGCTATTGGTTCGATTTCTGTCTCTTCTACTGCTTCCCGATATGCTTTAGAAATAATAATATCTAGAGCATCCTTGTGTAATACTTCTTTCCCATACTTTGCTTCTAGTACTCCTCTTGGCACTTTACCTTTTCTAAAACCATCAATATCTACATCTTTTACTATCTTTTGGTAAGCTTGATCTAATGCATTATCAACTTCTTCTGCATCTACTTCTACATCTAAAGCTACTTTGTTTTCTTCGACCTTTTCTTGACTTACTTTCATTTATATTGCCCCCTTATTAAAAATTATATGTAATTTAAATTAATTTGTGCTCCTTCTTAATTAAATTAAACATAAAAAAACTAATCACTATTACTTATTCTATACAATATATTAAATGTCCTGCCTCAAATTATATCTACTCCACATATTTTTATATATTCCACTATTTTCTTATTATTAACTGACCAAATAAAAACAATACCTCGGTTCACGACATTTTATGCCGTTCCGAGGTTTGATATTCTAAATGGAGCGGAAAACGGGATTTGAACCCGCGACCTTCTCGTTGGCAACGAGACGCTCTACCACTGAGCTATTTCCGCACAATGATTCAATTGAAAAATGGTGAGCCATGGAGGAGTTGAACCTCCGACACCCTGATTAAAAGTCAGGTGCTCTGCCAGCTGAGCTAATGGCCCAAAATTTAGTGGCACGCCCGAAAGGATTTGAACCTTTAACCTACAGATTCGAAGTCTGCCGCTCTATCCAGTTGAGCTACGGGCGCATATGGGGTGAGTGATGGGATTCGAACCCACGGCCTCAGGAGCCACAATCCTGCGCTCTAACCAACTGAGCTACACCCACCATAACAAAATGGTACGCCTGGGAGGATTCGAACCCCCGACTCATGGATTAGAAGTCCATTGCTCTATCCACCTGAGCTACAGGCGCACAATAAAATGGAGCGGGAAACCGGACTCGAACCGGCGACACCCAGCTTGGAAGGCTGGTGCTCTAGCCAACTGAGCTATTCCCGCTTAACTTGTCACGAGTTTGGCTCGTCACAAGACAATTAATAGTATAACTTAAAATCTCTTAACCGTCAAAGAGAAAAAAGTACGTTTTAAGGACTTTAAATCACATTAAATAGCTTATCATTAACAATACTCCATTTTTCTACGAGTTAGGGCCATGATCGAAATTAAAGTTCTTTTATTTTCACCTGTACTTCTTCTCCTTCAATTATAAGTATTATATAAGATAGACTACCATCCCTCGGGTAAGTCAAACTACCAGGATTTAAAAATAGTATCCCATCTTCTTCTAACTTAAGACTACGATGAGTATGACCAAAAACGACAATATTTACTTCTGCTTCTATAGCCTTATAAGAAAGATTTGTTAACCCATACTTTACTCTATGCTTATGTCCATGGGTTAAAAGAATCTTCTTCTCTCCTATCGAAATTATTTCCTCTAAATTACCTTCATACCTTCTATCTCCATTCCCCTTTACTGCAACCATATTAAAATTAGCATCTATATTCTCTATATCTACTATATGGTCCCCGGCATGGAGCAAAAGATCAATCCCTTCTTCTCGCTTGATAGCTTTTTCTAAATTAAATGTACTACCATGAGTATCACTTACACATAATATCTTCATTAATAACTCACCTATCAGCTTAAAAATTCTTTAACAAAGTTTAAATCCAGTCAACTAATAAAACCTTTAATTTTTCTAAAGCTTTAGCGCGATGACTAATTTCATTCTTAATTTCAGGACTTAACTGAGCAAATGTCTCTTCATAGCCTTCTGGGATAAACAAAGGATCATAGCCAAAACCTTCTTCCCCTTTCAACTCTTTACCAATTAGACCTTCACAAATTCCTTCAACAGTTTTGACCTTGCCATCAGGATTGACTAGAGCAGCTACAGTTTTAAAACGTGCAGTTCTCTCATTTAATGAAACATCTTTTAATTTCTGTAATAACTTTCGATTATTATCTTTATATGTAGCATCCTTGCCAGCATAGCGAGCAGAATAGATTCCAGGATTCCCATTTAAAGCATCTACTAGTAGACCTGTATCATCAGCTACTGTCATTAAACCAGTATAATCAGCTAATTCACGGGCTTTTTTAATAGCATTTTCCTCTAACGTATCGCCATCTTCTATCACTTCTGGTACACTATCATATGCATCAGCAGTAACTATCTCAACATCTAAACCAGCTAAAAGTTCTTTCATCTCTTTAATTTTACCCGCGTTTCCTGTTGCTAAATATAACTTACTCATCATCCTCTGCCTCAATTTCTAACAATTCTACTTTATCACCTAAAGCATCTTTTTGGTACTGAATTAAATCTTTAACTCCTTTTTCACCCAATTCCAGAAATCTATCCATCTCATCTCTAGTAAATGGGCTCTCTTCTCCAGTACCTTGAATTTCAATGATTCTACCTTCTTCGGTCATTACTAAATTTAAATCTACTTGTGCATTCGAATCTTCCTGATAACAGAGGTCTAATACTGGCTCCCCATCTACAATCCCCACACTAGTAGCAGCTACAAATGAATCTACCGGCATCTCCTCAATAACTTCTTCTTCTATTAAATAAGCTAATGCATCAATTAAAGCTACAAAAGCACCAGTAATCGAAGCCGTTCTTGTTCCCCCATCAGCTTGAATCACATCACAATCTAACCAAATAGTTCTTTCTCCTAACTTATCTAAATTAACTACCGATCTTAAAGCACGGCCGATTAAACGCTGGATTTCAGTAGTTCGCCCACTCAGTTTCCCTCTAGCAGCTTCACGAATATTTCTATCCTCAGTAGCTCGTGGTAACATAGAATATTCTCCAGTCACCCAACCTGTATCTTGTCCTCTTAAAAACCGAGGCACACTATCTTGAACTGAAGCATTACAAATCACCTTAGTATCTCCAGTAGCAATTAACACAGAACCCTCTGCATATTTAGTAAAGTTTCTAGTAATTTCAATTTTTCTTAATTCATCAACTTCTCTTCCATCGACTCTTGACATATTTTATCCCCCCACGTATTTAGTTGTGGCTTAATTCAAATTGGCTTCTTTCAGTACCTACCAACCCTGCTAATAGGTATCTGTTAGTATTTGGATCATATTTTAAATCCTTAACTAATTTAAAGTTCTCAATATCGCCTGTTCTTTTCACATGAATCCTTGGTCCTTGGCATGAATAGATATTTTCTCCTACTCTAATATGTTTATCATCATGAAAATTTATTCTTATATCTTGAGCAATTATATCTTTAACCTTGGCTTCAAGTTCACTAAAATCAAAACCTGGTTTATCCTCAAATTGTAATACAAAGCCACTCTTGACATCACTATGATAAGTAGGCTTTTCTAAACCTTCTTCCCACAAAATTTTAGTAATTAAATCTTCAGCTGTATGTGCCATCCTCCTATATCTAATTGACTTAAAGACTATATCTGCTACCTCTTGTGGCGAAGGCCCAAAGACACCTGGCCGTGTAATTAATACTTCTTCCCCAATCCCAACCAAAAGGTCAGCATCTATCTCTAAATGGTCAGCTAATAGGTCAAAATGTTCGATTACTACCCGTCGACCATGTACCAATGCCTCTTCGATTGCCTCTGCTAACCTCCACGGTTGTGTAAAAGCAGTTTCAAATCTAGCATCAACATGATATGTATGAGTGTTAAATTCATTGTGCTCTGCATCTTCTAAGACCGGTAATGGTCTAATATTAATTCCATTATCATCATTAGTTAAGGTCACCCCTGGGAACATACCTCTAATTAATAATGATTTTCCTGCCCCTGCATCGCCAACCAATCCTACTAATTGGTCATCAGGACTTAGATAGGCTTGGGCTAAATCATTTCCTAAATGCATAATTCTCCCTTTACCCCGTGGGGCAAAATATACTGACTGGGCAAAACTATTAAACAATATGATTTCTCCCTTCTATTCTTTGTATTATTTCAATAATTATTAACTTTTCCCTTCATTTTAAACTAAAAATATAAAGATTATCTCATTCTAAAAGGCATGAGAGATCTCTTCTTTATCATAATTACCTCCTAATAATAACATCAATTTAATTCTCACCTTAGGACCACCTAACCCATTACTGAAGACCAATCCTAGCTTTTCTAAATCCTTTTCTTCATTAGAAGCAGCATAAGTATTATGTAATCGCCCCTCCAAACACCTTGAAGTTAAAATTACCACTATACCACTTCTAATCGCTTTCTCAAGGCAAGATGCAATATTACTAGGAATAGTTCCCGAGCCAAAAGCCTCAACAACTAAACCATCAAACTTATTACTATTAACCATCATATCTACTATCTCAGGGTCGATTCCTGCTACCATCTTAATATAGGCTACATTATCATTAATAGATTTCGAATCAATTGTCTGAGAGGGTATAGTATTATAAAAATAATTGACTTCTTCTTTGGATACTTCCCCTACTCTACCACCATTTATCGATTTAAAGGAGGCTAAGTTAGTAGTATGACTCTTAGTTAATAGCTTTGCGGTATGAATTTCATTATTAAGAACGACTAATACACCTTGATTTTGACTCTTTTCCTCTAAAGCAACTATAAAAGCCTGATAAATATTAGCTCTGCCGTCACTTCCTAGCTCAGTAACTCCACGCATAGCTCCAGTAAAGATTACAGGTTTAGAAGTATCTAATATCAAATCTAACATATATGCTGTCTCTTGTAAGGTATCAGTTCCATGAGTCACTACCACTCCATCAATTTCTGACTTATTAACCTCTTCTTTAACTAATTGAGCTAACTCAAACATCATCTGAGGAGTCATTTGTGAACTATCAACTTTAGAAAACTCATGAACCTCTATCCTGCATAGATCATCTAGTTTCGGAACACCTTTAAGCAACTCCTCACCAGAAAACTCCGGTACTAATTTTCCATCGTCATTCTTAGCCATAGCAATAGTTCCACCAGTTGAAATCAGCTTAATCTTCTTCATACTTTGACCTCTCCCATGGCACCTCTATACTCAAAAGTGGAGCATGTTGTTGTGCTCCATATACATCTGTCTCACCAACTGCCCCCGAGGAACGTGGCCGAACAATAGTAGCTTTAATAGCTTTTGCTTGATCATAATTAATTACTGAAATTACATCTTCTATAGCTATATCATATAACTCAGCTATTAATCTTTCATTAATCACCTTAGAAGCCTTTACTTTTTCATAAATATCAAAACTTTTAAAAATGAAATCAAAGGTAATCTCATAAGGACCTGCGTTCTTACTTCTAATTACATCTACTAATTCTCGAATGTTTTTAGTTTCTGCCATCGGAATCACCTTCTTTCTCTAATATATTATCAGTAGTCAGTGTCTGTGTCATGTTATCTGTAATCTGTTATCTCTACCGAAAATACCTCACAAGGATCATCCACTGTAAGCAAATGATAAAGGTTGAATTCATACACCTCACCAGCTTTTAAATCAGACGGAGAATAAGGAAATGCTAAATTTCCAGCGGTAGCTACTCGCCCTGGATAGCCGTAGTGCAGCATAGTAGAACGAGCAAAACTACAGATCGTATTAGCTAATTCTTGAGTCTTAGCTACAACTTCAATAGTAATCCCTACTTCGTTAGATAAGACTTCTAGTTCAGGCTCTAAATCTCCCATTACTCCATCACGACCATATATCCTAAAGAGCAATTCATAATCAGCTTCATCTAACTCATCAAAATTATCTCGTACTGTCTCTTTAACTACTTCTATTACATGATCTAATTCTTTAATCATAATTGGGTCTCTAGTCCCAGCAATAGATATAGTACGATACCCTACTTTCTTCGCTCCCTCTAGCTTAATTGTATATTCATCACTTTCAATAAATTTACTACCACTCACTTTAACCACTCTCTCATCATACTGCTCAAACTCTGTTCCTGTTAAATCAATTATACCACCAGGACCATGTAGCTGGAGTGGATTCGCCTTCTCATAAAGGGTATGAGCAGCTACTGAAGTCGTTGTGCATTTCCGCTCAGGATTCAATGGTTCTAGAAGAAAGTGGTCATCTCGCAAAGTTCCAAACATACAATCACTACCACTACCAGGATTAGCGGCAATAGAAGCACATTCCATAATCTTACCCATATGTAGAGCTAATCCTGCTGGGTAACCTTCTTTAATACAGAGACTAGCAAAGACTGTCGGGTCATAAGCTCGACCAGCCACAATTACTTCTGCTCCCATGTCTAATGCTTTAATGATCGGCTCTACCCCCATCTGCGCTACAATCCTAGTGCTTGCTTTTAATTCCTCTTCATTAATCTCTCCGACTGAAGGCAAATGTGATATATCGCCTTGATTAAATTTATTTAAAATAAACTCTTTATCCTGTTCAGCTTGAATAGTAGCTAATTTAAAATTCAAATTATCTTCGTTCGCTATCTCCTTCACTATTTCAACACACCACTCTAAATGCGGGGCCCCACCAGCACCACCAGCAGTTCCTAAAATAACCGGAATTTCTCTGTCCTGACCAGCATTTATCATTAATTTTAAATCTCTCTTAACCGCTGCTCTATCAGTAAAAGAAACCCCCGCCCCTAAATAATAAGGTCCCGGGTCAGTAGAACCAGCATCTACCGCTATCAAATCTGGGTCCTTATCTAAACCACGTGCAAACGATTCTTTAGGAAATCCATAACCCAAAATTGCTGTCGGGGATAAGACTCTCAATTCTTTCATTTATGTCACCTCCGTTGAAAGTTCAATTGACAATTGACAATTAAAACCATTAAAAAAACCTAGACCTCAACCTCAAACCAAGCCTCATCCTAAACCTTAGCCACGTCTCGCACGAAGCAAACTCAAGACCCGTTCCATCTCATTTTTAACTATCATCAAGCCTTCATCAACTCCCATACCTGGCTTAGCTAACATTTGGTCTGGTCTCGTTGCTAATGCTAAATTAACACAAACCTGCGCAGAACGTTCTGTTTCATTACAAGTACCACCTTGATAAGCCCCAATTCCATTCTTTTTACAGTATAATACTGCTTCTATTGTATTATTAATTCCGCCTAAGTCAGGAGTCTTAATTTGAATAACATCTGCTGCTTCTTCATCTACAAACAATTTAATATCTTCTAATGTATTACACCACTCATCTGCTACCAGTTCTACGGCTATACCTCTTTCTTTAACTTTCGCCTTTAGCACCTTCATATCCTCAATCTGCTTCTTTCTACTTCCAGAATCCATAGGCCCCTCTACTCTCAAGGCATGTGGCTTAGCTACCTCTGCTAGTCTTTCTAAATAGTCTGCCATTCTTCCTGGATTATTATCAAAAGCTAAACCTAAAGTCCCATAAACATCAATATGAAAGATAGGTTGATAATCTTCTTCATTTTTAAGCTTCTGCACTCTATCTTTTAACCATTTAATATATTCTAATAATTTTTCTCCTTCTTCTCCCAACTTTTCTTTTACATTATTAATTAAAGCGTGAGGCATTACATCAGCATGTTTAATAATCATCTTATCAGCGTTCATATACCTCTCATCACCAGTCTGAGTAAAGATAGGAACAGGTCTAGTTGTGAGTTTTAAATTATATTCTTCAGCTACTATCTCAGTCATCGTCCTCTTTTTAGCTTTCGCCACTGCATCTAATAATGCCTGGGTAAGCCCGTAACGTATAGCAGTATGTAGACGTTTACCATCTATCTTAAAGTTATCAAACTCTTCAGCTAAATCTTTAAAACTATCTAATTCTCTGCCAACTAATTTAGGAGTTATCTTTTTTTCTATTATTGGAATAAACTCTTCAGCTAAAAATAATGGGTCGCGCCCATCCACCCCTGAATATTGAACCGCTGCACAATCACCATAAGCTACTTGCCCATCTTCTAGGATAATCATAATAGAGATTGATTCTCCCGCCTGACGCACAGAGCTAAAGCCTTCAGTTAATGGTTCTCCTACATAAGCAAGGCCATCATGCTCAGCATCTTCTTTAATTGCTTTTTGATCATCAAAATAAAACCCAGTTAATCCTGGTGAAGTTAGTACCTCTTTTATCTTCATCTCTATCTACTACTCCTTCCTAAAAACCTAAATCTAAGACTCAACCTTAGTCTCAACCTCAACTTTAACCTATAATTTTCTGGGCTTCACTGTCTCGCCCAGCCTAAAAATCAAGGCTGGTCGCAAGCCTCCGATCGACTCTGCTTCTAATTCGGAAGCTCTTTTCTGGGCTTCACTGTCTCGCCCAGCTTAAAATTCGAAGCTGGTCGCAAGCCTCCGATCGACTCTGCTTCTAATTCGGAAGCTCTTTTCTGGGCTTCACTATCTCGCCCAGCTTAAAATTCGAAGCTGGTCGCAAGCCTCCGATCGACTCTGCTTCTAATTCGGAAGCTCTTTTCTGGGCTTCACTGTCAACTGTCAACTGTCAACTGTTAACTCCTAGGCTTTCCCACCAACATCCCTTTGCCTATTGCATAGATATCATCAATTACCATTTGGAAGCTTGGTTCTCTTTCTTCGTCTCTTCCTCTTTCTTCTAACCGTTCTTTATTAAATTTAATTACTTCTTCTGAGAATGGTAGGTTCCCATGATTTAAATAACGAATTGCTCCATTGTTATCTCTAGCCGGAAGTAAATTACCTGCATTATACTTACTCGGAGCAAATGGAATATCTAAAACTCCTGCTTCAAATGCTCTTACTGTGCCCTGAGCTAAATCACCATCACCTAATTCTAATACTCGATTAAGAATTTGCTTGGTCTCTTTTCTAATCATTTCCTTCTCTTCTTCTAATAATCCCTTAGCAACAAATTGTTGGTCTTTTAACATATTAACTAACTGTTTAGTCGTTCTTAACCCTTGTGCATTGGCTTCTTTGGTTGGTACGCCTAATGCTTCGTGAGGGGTTTTAACAATAACTTTTGTAGCATTAGCCAAAGCTGCTGTTGCCGCTCCCCACGAAATCACTCCAAAAGCTTGTGCTTCATCTTGTGGGAAACCACCCATCCATTGATGAAAGACAGTAGTTAACATTATGTCATCATATTCTGCTAAATATTCTTCGGCTAATTCTTTCAAAGAATGGATAGCCGCCACATCTTGAACTAAATTTCCACACTGCCCATAGCCTAACGTAATGCTCTTAACTCCCTGCTCAGCAGCTAATAACCCTTCAATAATAGCTATACTATGAGATACTGATGGTGGAACTAAAGTCCCAGTTAATGGTCCAAAAGGCTCTCTATTAATTTTCACTCCCTGTTCTTCATAATAACCTATTAAACGGTCAACATACTGCCAATCATATAAAGTCTGTTTAATTGAGACATCTTTAGCGTAAGGAATATTATAAGAGATTCCACCACCTTCATAATCAGTAAAGCCACCAGCAATAGCGATTTCAGCTAATAATCTAGCATCCGGCGTTCCATGTCTAACTTGTAACGGGGCATCTAAAGCTTCAACTACCTTTCTACAGCCATCAACACCATGATTTACCGCCGGAAATCCATTTAACATTGAACGACCTTCATTTCTACTTTCTTTAATTCCTTGTTCTGCTTCTTGATAATTATTCTGCCGCGTATAACTATCTATAGTACTAGGCAATAAATCTGCTTGCCCTTCTTTTCGCAAAAATTTTAATAACTCAATATGTTCATCAATCAAAGCCACCCCGGCGCGAGGTTGAATTAATGTAGCCTTCTCTTCTTTAGCTATAGCTAATACCTCCGCCATAACCTTTTTCTTAGGAAGGTCCTTATGATATTCAATTGCTTCTTCTAAGTCTACATCTTCACCTGTAGACCACTGCTTTAATACTTCTTCTCTTACTTCCTTAAATTTATCTAAATTCCATCTTTTATTCTTTAATTTCATCAATCTCTCCCCCTATCTCTTTAAGGTGTTTTTTAGCCAATTGAAAAGCTTTATCTAATGAAATTTCAGCTAATAATCCAATGGATGCTAAAATATATTCTTTATCTAACATTAGTTTAGGCTTTTTAGGAGCTAAATTAGTAGGATTATCTTCATTAAATAACCCTTGCTTTAATATCTTTCCCGGTTGCTCACTATGAACTAGGATACCACCAGTCCCTATCATTAGATTTAAATCAGTTAAATCCTTCCCATACTGCACATAACTTTCTCCGAAAGGAGTATAAACTACCTCAATCTTTCCTACGTGTCTCTCAATTGCTAATTTAGTTGCTACTTTTGCAAGCCCAGCGTCTAATTCTCTTTCTAATTCATTATCAGGAATATAATCAACATCTTCATTAATCTTATTAATATAATTTACTACTTCTGCTTCGTCTACTCTATCTGGAAGATAGGTTAATATTTCTTGCTTATCAATAGCTTCTATTAAAGAAGATGCACTATACCTCATTCCTAAATCTCCTTCGACTGTTCTCTTTACATAAGGCTCCTCTAATCCTTTAAGATTAACCCCGCTTTTAGTAGGGCGGCCAACAGCTACTGAATGAATATCAGTTGTCGCTCCACCAATATCAACAATCATTAATTCTCCTAAGCCTTCTTCATTAGTTCCTTCAGCAATCAACTCTGCTGCTTTCATTACGGCTGATGGAGTTGGCATCACAACCCGTTCTATATACTCCTCTACTCTTGCTAACCCCTTAGCATAAATAATCTTATCTAAAAAAAGTTCTCTTATTCTTTTTCTAGCAGGTTCTATATTTAATTCTTCTAGCTTGGGCATGACATTTTTAGTAATATAAGCTTCCTTATTGCTATTCTGTATGATACTTTTCACATCATCAGCTACTACTTTATTACCAGCTACTATAATTGGAGCATTTAACTCTGAAGTTGCTAACATCTTAGCGTTATGTAAGATAGTATCTTGATTTCCACCATCTGTTCCCCCAGCCAAAAGAACCACATCAGGATTTTGTTTAATAATCTCTTCTACTTCACTATCAGTTAGTTCATAAGAATAGACCTTAGCTACTTTTGCTCCTGCTCCTAAAGCCGCTCTTCTAGCAGCTTCAGCAGTTAAGTCTGGTACTAATCCAACAGCTACCATCTCCAAACCACCTGCTGCACTACTACAAGCTAACCGATGTTCAATGGAATCTAAGCTAATTCCTAAACCTTCTAGTTGCTTAAAAAGATTTTTAAGACCAATATTAATATCATCTTTGACTGTCGTTAAAGCTTTTGCCGTAGCCTTTATTTCTACTTTATCTAAGTCTACAACTGTCCCTTTAGTATATGTACTCCCAATATCAAGTAATAAAGCTAATTCCATAGCCTCACCCCAGTTAAAATAAATATTTTAATTGTCAATTATTATAACCCTAAATCCTCTTTCAAATCAGCAATCGGTGCTTCTGGTAAAGTACCAGGTGGATAGACTCTATCAAATCCCATATTTAAAAATTTATTCTTTGTCTTTTTCCAGTCTTGTTTACCAACAACTAAATTACCACCAAGATATAATATAACATTATCTAAACCAGCTTCTATACACTTTTCTTTAAAACCTTTGCAATCTAACTCGCCATGTCCATAAAGAGATGAAATTAAGATTGCATCAGCATCAGTCTCAATAGCAGCATTAATGAAATCTTCCTGTGGAGCTAACACACCAATATTGACTACATTGAAGCCCGCTTTAGTTAATGCTTCTTCTAATATTCTATTTCCCACAGCATGCACATCTGAGCCAATAACCCCTAATACTAATGTCTTTTCTTCCATTGGCACCACGCCTTTCACAATTTATTGAAAAAATTGATAACCTACAAAAAACTTTTAATAATTCATTAATTAACTTAGACATCTATCAACAAACACCTTTTAAATACACCAAATTGCAATAATATTCTATATATTTAATAAATATTAGTCTACAATTATAATTTTTATTTAAAAGTTTCTTAATTATTATTTTTAATATTCCTATCTTTATATTAATCATTCTTATTAATCTACTTCATTACTTGTGCTCTATTTTTGTGCTTGTTCTGTAAAATAAAACACCCATATTCTGAGCCTTCTCAAAATATGGGATATGATTAAGAGCTATTATATTGTAGATAAGATTATCAATTTTATCCTTTCGTATTTGACCTGTACTGACCTGGTGTGATTGCTACTTTTCGTTTAAATACCTTACTAAAATAACTAGCATCATAATACCCAATTAACTTCGCAATCTTCTTTAATGGCATCTCGGTCTTTCTCAGTAATCTTTTAGCTTCTCTTAGCCGAATCTGTGTCAAATATTCTATAACTGTAATTCCCGTAACATCTTTGAAGATCTTACTTAAATATGAAGAACTTAAATAAACATGACTGGCAATTTCATCTAGAGTCAATTTTTTAGAATAATTATCACAAATATAGGTTTTCACTTGCTGAACTATCCCTAAATCTTTTGTTGTCTTGTGCTCATGAATTAAATCTATATATTTCTTAATAAATTCTTTAGTCAAATTAAACCTTGCTTCTAAATCTAAAGTCTCATCCATTCTTTTAATTAATTGGTCATTTATGTGTAAAGCTGTTTCTAGCTTTACTCCACCTTCAACTGCTGCTCTTGATAACATAATTGCTATCTCTAGACATCTTGTCTTTATTAACTTTTCATCTAAATTACTATTTAACATCTCCGTAAATATTTCATCTAATAATTCAAAAACTTTTTCTTTATTACCATACTTAACTTCATCAATAAGTATCTTCTCTTTATCTATTGAAAATAATGCTTTAATTTGATTATTGAAGTTTGCATCATCATCTTTATTTACCTTAAGCTCTTTATTGTCCTTTGATTCTTTAAACTTTTGAAAATCATCCATTTCTAATATACTCTCCATAGTAGCACTCATAATTTTCTCCCTCCTCTATCTATTATTCTTTCTAAATCTATCAACTCTTTAAATACTTATAAATTTTCTGAAAAATATAAACAATTAATATATCCACTCCTTTCTTAATTAGACTGAATAATTAATATTATCTTAAAGAAATAGTAATCATAGTTATTTTATAATCATGATTACTATTTAGACACGTCGACACAAAATTCCTGCATTTTTAATAAAAAAAGTGCTCCATCCTAATTTTTTAGGATAGAGCACTCTATATATCAAATATTTAATTTCAAATTTGGAGGTGGCACCCGGACTCGAACCGGGGGATAAAGGATTTGCAGTCCTCTGCCTTACCAACTTGGCTATGCCACCTTTAAAGCATTTAACCTAACGCACTTATATAGTATATTATATAATACTCCACTTGTCAAGAGGGTAAAATCATCTTCCTTAAATGCTTTCTTTAGCTAAATTAGCTAAAACAGTACTCTTAACAATAATCCCTAATAACTTTCCATCATCATTAACTACTGGTAATGGTATATTAAGATCAGCAATATCAGCAAATAATTCATCTAAACTTTCATTTGGATCTGCTAGTGGTGTCTCTTGAATTACATCTGATAATTCCTTCTCATCTTGATTAATAACTTCTATAACATCTTCAATCTCAATTATTCCTTTAAATTTACGTCCTTTTCCTACTACAAAGATACTAGAAATTTCATTCTTCTTCATCTTATGCATAGCAGTTCGTGGACCATCTTGTTCGTATTGTAAAGCCAAAGGTTTTGTCATAATATCCTCTGCAGTTAATATCCGTGATCGATTAACATCTTGTACAAATTCTCTTACATAATCATTTTCAGCATCCGTTAAAATTTCTTCTGGGGTCCCTAATTGAACTATCTCTCCATCTTTCATAATCGCAATCCGATCACCTAACTTTAATGCCTCATCTAAATCATGAGTAATAAATAAAATAGTCTTATTTAAATCCTCATATAAATCTAATAACTGATCCTGCATATCTTTCTTAATTAATGGATCTAATGCACTGAATGGCTCGTCCATTAATAGAATATCTGGGTCAACAGCTAAAGCTCTCGCTAAACCCACTCTCTGCTGCATTCCACCACTTAACTGAGCAGGCTTTTGATCTTCCCAACCTGCTAAACCTACTAATTCTAATGCCTCCTTAGCCTTTTCTCTTCTTTCTTCTTCAGGAGAGCCTTGAACTTCTAAACCAAATTCAGCATTTTCTAACACAGTCCTATGTGGAAATAGGCCAAAATTCTGAAAGACCATTCCAAACTTCTCTTTTCTAATTTCTAATAATTCTTCTTTATTTAAGCTCATTAAATCTGTACCATCTATCTTTATTTCACCAGCTGTTGGCTCAATTAATCTATTTAAACATCTTAATAGAGTTGACTTCCCACTACCGGATAACCCCATAATCACAAATATCTCTTCAGAGTTAACTTTAAAACTAGCATTATTAACTCCTACTGTTAGTTCAGCTTCTTCTAATACTTCATCTTTCGAATAACCTTCTTCAAGCAGTTCAATCCCTTTTTTAGGAGTGTCTCCAAATATCTTTGAAAGATTATTAACTACTATCTTTTCCATTAATCCAACCTCCTACTTAATTCCTATTCAATATCTATATCAAATAATAAGTCATTATTTACTCTCTTCCAAAAATTCGATCTAATACCATAGCTAAGATAACTACACCCAATCCAGCTTCAAATCCTAAACCAACATCAACTGTCGATAAAGAACGTAGTACAGGCTTCCCTAAACCTCCTGCACCGATCATCGCAGCAATTACTACCATAGATAATGAAAGCATAATACATTGATTAATCCCTAACATGATTGATGGTAATGCTAAAGGCAGCTCTACTTTATATAACATCTGCCAAAAGTTACACCCATATGCTCTTCCTGCTTCTTTCAACTCGTCAGAAACCTGCTTAATTCCTAAATAAGTTAAACGAATTGGGGGCGCAATTGCAAAGACTACTGTAGCTATAACTCCTGAAACATTTCCTAAGCCAAAGAACATTAGCGCTGGAATCAAATAAACAAATGGAGGAATCGTTTGCATAAAATCCAACATAGGTCTAGTAATCAAATCTACAATACGATTATGAGCTTTAAGCACACCTATAGGAATACCAATTACAAGACAGATTAATACTGAAGTAATAATTGAAGCCATAGTAGTTAATAAAGGTTCCCACATTCTAAGATTTAAAACTAACAGCAAACCTAAAGCTACAAAGACGGCTAAGTTTTTACCTTTAAGCTTCCAAGCTATCAAAGTAAGAATACCGATTAATACTAGTGGGTGTCCATAAGCTAAAACAAACTCAAATCCACTAATCATCGAACTAATAATTTCTGAGAAAGTATTTAATGGCCCACTAAAATTGGCAATTATAAAGTTAACTACAGCTTCTATCCAATTACCTAAAGGAATCTTAGTAGTTAAAATATCAACTAAATACATCAACTTTTTACCTCCCTATATTCAATTAAAAGAAACTTAACGACATTCCAAAAAATATGGAATGTCGTTAATAGTCCTATTTAAATCTTTGTTCTATAACTTCTACTGCATCTTTTTCATCTACTGTCTTTATACCTGATACCCATTTCTTAACTAAATCTATATTATTCTTAATCCATTCTTGAGCAACTTCCTCTGCAGGACGCCCTTTCTTCTGATACTCTAAAATCCATTTACTTTGAATTTGAGCATTAACTTTAAATTGCTCTAAAAATTTATAGAAATTAGGCATTTCTTTCTTAAGTTCTGGCCTTGCAGCAGTATAAACTTTATCATTTCCTCCCCAAATGCCTTCAGGGTCATCTAAATACTTAATATCATACTTAACATTCATCCAATGAGGCTTCCAGCCATTAAAAGCAATCCACTCTTTAGTTTTAGTAGCTCTACCTACAGCCGATAACATCGCCGCTGTACTTCCGCTTACTAACTTCCAATCTTTTAAGTTATAATTATTATTCTCTATAGCATTTTGAATAATTTGATTACCATCATTACCCGGTTCAATTCCAATAATTTTGTGATCAAATTTATCAGCATACTTATTCAAATCAGCCATAGATTTTACCCCTGCTTCCCAAACATACTTTGGCACAGCAGTTTGATAGAGAGCTTTTTCTAAGTTAACTGTTACATTTTCTATTACACCCTCTTCATTATAAGGCTTAAAGTTAACCTTCATAGTCGGCATCCAATTACCTAAGAAAGCGTCTATTTCATCATTCTTCATACCTTCAAATAAAACTGTTTGGGTCAACGCTTTTTTATTTACTTTATAACCTAAAGCTTCTAATACTTGTTTAGCCACCTCCGTCTTAACAGTAACACCAGGCCAATTCACATGTCCAAATGTAACCTCTTTTTTCTGTGTAGAATTCTGCTTATTCTCAGGTTGTCCACTACAACCTACTCCTAAAGTAAGTATTAACGCAAAACTAATTAATAACAAGATACTTTTCTTTTTAAACATTAATGAATACCTCCTTGATTTTAGGTTAATAATAATTAAGTTCATTTTTTAATCAAATCAAGTAACCATATGTACTATTATAAATATGCCCTCATATATTCTAAAATATCCCCTCCTCTAGAATATATAAAATTTGACTCTAATTATCTTTATTATTCAATAAAAAAATCTTTGAAAGAAAATTAATTTTCATTTCAAAGATTTAAATAATAACTTCTGCTTAAAATATTATTAATTTCCATCTGTTTACTCTTAATTTCTCAATCTAACACCTTGAAACCGTTATAAATAATACAACATTTATGTCAGTTTGTCAAACTTTATTTGAAATTTGATTCATAACTCTTGATGACTTAGATATTTTAATCAATCCAAAACATTTTAATGAAAAGAATTACAATATTATCTTGAAAAAATTTGGCAAATTCCTTGACAGCTTTAAAAATATTATATATAATTATATTAGAAAAACAGAAATCTTGTCGAAAGATGTAAAAGGAGGGAAAGAACACAATGAAGTCAACAGGTATTGTTAGAAAAGTAGATGATCTAGGTAGAATGGTAATTCCAGTAGAACTTCGTAGAACTTTAGGAATTGAAACTAAAGATGCATTAGAAATTTATGTAGATAACGATAAAATTATCTTTAAAAAGTATGAACCGGCTTGCATTTTCTGCGGTAGTGCAGAAGATACTATCGAATTTAAAAATAAAACTATCTGTTCTGAATGCTTAGAAAACATGCAAGAAGTAGAAGAGAAATCTGCATAAATAAGTACTTATTTAAGTAAGTCAGACTTAGGTGGATTCCTAAGTCTGACTTTTTTATTTATTAACTTTTAAAACGTAAAAATGGCAACTCTGCTTTAAAACTACTATATAAATCATCATAACTCTCTTCACCGTAAATTATTTTTATTAACTGCTTCAAAATCCATTCTTTTTTACTAAACAGCTTATGAGCAACCTTTGTAAATGGAAAGAATATCTTACTAACTAACTTGGCCTTCTTTAACTCTGTTAAAATCTGTTGATTAACCAATTCAGTATATTCATCTAACGAACCTCTTCCTGATAGAACTGAATCTAATACTTGACTAGCTAAAAGACCACTCTTTAAAGCATAAAATATCCCCTCACCAGATAATGGATCTACTAACCCAGCAGCATCGCCAACTACTAAGCCAAGCTCAGTATTTAGCTGTCGTTTGTCACCACCAATAGGTAAGAGATGACCTTTGGCTCTTATCACTTGGCTATCACTTAAACCCTCTTCTTTTATATATACATCTAACTTCTTTTTTAAACTAATTCCATCTTTAAAAGTACCTACTCCTACTGATAAATTATTCCCCTTCGGAAATACCCAACCATAACCATCAGCAATCATACCATAATCTAAATGAATAATACCCCGCTGCATTACTAACCTTTCTTCACCAGCCTTTAATTCTTTCTCATAAGCTACTCCATACTCTAAATCATTCATCAAACCTAATTTTTTAGCTATAAGGCTCTTAACTCCATCGGCACCTACAATATATTCTGTAGTAAAAATTTCTTGTTCAGTCTTAACTCGATACTGATTATCATACCTTGTTAGGTCAACTACTTGGCTACTATCTATTACTTTAGCTCCTGCTTTTTTAGCCTTCTTAACTAAAAAATTATCGAATTTATCTCGCATTGCCATATAGGTAAAAGGCTTATAAAAATCAATATCAATTGGTTGCTGGAAGTTATGAGTAAAGACTACTTTAGTAACCTCATCTTCAATTATATTATTTAAATCAATATCTCCTATAATCTCCTTTACCTTTAACGACACTGCTCCTCCACATGATTTATACCTAGGTAAAGACTCCTTTTCTAATAATAATACTTGATAATCATTCTTTGCTAAATTATAAGCAGTAAATGCACCACTTGGACCGGCTCCTACTACTATTACATCAAATTTCAAGTCTATCGCCACCACCTTATTAATTTAATAAACCACAGCATCAGGTTCTTGAGAAACACCTTTACTCTTAATAGCAACCACTATTTTGTTAGGCATACAAACAACCATCTCTCCAGCTCTACTAATCCATCCTGTATCAGAACATATTCCTAATGGACAAACCTCTTTTGGCATCTCTAAAATTCTCACTTTACCTTCTTTAATTACTATCTCCGCCTTGCCTGAAGATAAGTCTAAGGGTATCTTCTTTTCTAAACCATCAACTAATCTAATCTTACTTACTACTTGATTATTATGCTCAATTACTACATATTTAGCATCAGAATTAACAAAATGCAAAAATGACCAACCAATACCACTTAAAGTAATTAGTATAATCAAAACAATTAATCCTTTATCATAGATAGTTAGCATATTTCTTAAGGTTTTTAACATATTACCATCCTTATCTATTACAATATCTCTATTACACTATATATATTGTAATATTAATTTGCCTTCCCTGCAAGTCTTATATATGTTATTTAATGATTCAAAATGAAAAAATTACAAAATCTATTCTATCACAAAGGACAATCTTATTCTTAGCACAATAAAAAGAGCCCAATATTAGGCCCTTTTAATTAGCAAATATATGGTTATCAATCTTAACTACCACCGGTCTTGAAGAGATCCATTTTGTCTTAGTCGCGATTCTCGGATTATAGAAGAATAAAGCATGTCCTGTTGGGTCATATCCTAATAAAGCAGCCTTAGCTGCTATAATTGAAGATTTAGTAGGATATAAATTAACTTGTCCATCAGCAACAGAGGTAAATTGTCCTTTTTGATAAATTACTTTTCTAACGGTATTAGGAAATTTATGACTCAATACTCTATTTAAAATTACAGCACCAACAGCAACCTGTCCCCTAAATGACTCACCCCTGGCTTCGCCATTAATAGCGCGGGCTAAAGTTAGAACTAACTTTCGCGAAAAGGTGTTTAAATTAGCATAATTACCAGTTTGAAGATATTGCAAAGTACCTTCTCCTACAATACCATCAGGTTTCAAACCGTTTCGGGCTTGAAAGAATCTAACTGCTTTTAATGTCGCCCTACCAAAAAGTCCATCAATCTCTCCATGATATAAACCTAAAACTTTTAATTGAATCTGCAAGAATGCTACATCTACTCCTTCATCACCATATCTTAAAGTTCTAGCTCCTAACTCAAGATTATATTTTTCATTAGCTTGTGCCTGATCTTCCTCTACAAATAATGAAAACAACAATACTAATACTAAAATTAATAATAGCTTATTGTATTTAGAAGCTTGTTTCATTTTATTTCACGCTCCTTTCAAATTAAACTCTTACTTTTTAAATATTTCTTTACTTTCTTTTCAATTAACCTGATTACTTGCGTGCTTATGAATTCCTTTTTACCCATAGGCTCTACTAAAATAGTTAATAACCTTAATCTATTGCCACCATAGATATCTGTAAATAATTGATCTCCAACTACTGCTACTTTATTAGGAATAAGATCCAATCTATTAATTGCTAACTTAAAAGCTTTCTTTCTCGGTTTTAGAGCTTTAGAAATAGCTGGTACTTCTAATTTTCTTGCTATTCTATTAACTCTTTCTTGTAAGCTATTTGATAAAATACAGATAGAAATCCCAAGTCTTTTAGCTTTTAATATCCACTCTTTGAATTCTGGTCTCACCTCATGATTATCCCAAGCTAATAAAGTATTATCCAAATCACAGATTATTCCTCTAATTCCTATCTTCTTAAGATATCTTAAATTAATTTCACAAATATTAGTATGATAAAAATCAGGGCATAGATACTTAAGGATAAATCTTTCCCATCTCATCTTATCTACCTCTATTCATTTCCAAAAATAATAGACCTATTCACTGTAAATTATAACATCAATTCTATAAATTGCAAATTTATTTTTTCACAAGTCTATTAATTGCAAGGTTAAATGCACGGTTTTTTGAAAAATTATACCTACATATATAATTGCTTTCTAAGCTGCTTCTAATTTCTTTTCATAAACATCATTTGAAGTCTTAAAATCAAATATCTTTCTA
>Ga0208550_10031_pt1 | contig 44289 bp, 46 predicted proteins | sample Wag4S2014_12_3_FD_187356 | JGI IMG/M metagenome (GOLD analysis project Ga0208550, IMG submission 187356) | Deep subsurface shale carbon reservoir microbial communities from Ohio, USA - Utica-2 Time Series 2014_12_3 (SPAdes) (version 2) ... | reverse complement strand
TAATAGAACCATAATTTAGTAATAAAATTGATTTTGAGCAGGAAATTCTAGATTAATGGGGAAATATATTATTAAGGATATTCAGTATATGAAATACTATAAAAAGATAATTGCGGAGGGAGAATTAATTATGGTAGATAGAGATAAAATTAGAGAAGCAGTAGAAATGATTTTAGAAGCTATTGGAGAAGATCCAAAAAGAGAAGGACTACAGGAGACACCAGATAGAGTAGCTCGAATGTATGAAGAAGTATTTAGCGGATTACACAAAGACCCATCAGATGATTTACAGATATTCTTTACCGAGGAGCATGAAGAATTAGTTTTGGTTAAAGATATTTCTTTTTATTCTATGTGTGAACATCATCTTTTACCATTCTATGGGAAGGCACATGTCGGTTACATTCCTAAAAGTGGTAAGGTGACTGGCTTAAGTAAGTTAGCACGAGTTGTTGATTCGTTTGCTAAACGACCACAATTACAAGAAAGGTTGACAAGCCAAGTTGCAGACCTTATAATGGATAATATAGATGCTCGTGGCGTAATTGTTGTGATCGAGGCCGAACATATGTGTATGACTATGAGAGGGATTAAGAAGCCTGGTTCATTTACTACTACTTCAGCTGTAAGAGGAATCTTACATAAAGACCAAGCTGTTAGAGCTGAGGCCTTAAAGTTAATTAAGGATTAATTTTTGGTATAATCTAGTTTCATTAATAAATTTTTATTAAATAATGCATTCTATTTAGTGAGAGCATCAATTATTTCAGTCGTTGAAGGAGGAATTTTTTTAATGAGTAAAGTATATTACACAGATATGAAAGCAAAAGATAAGGATAGTAATTTAATTAATAAGTTATCTAAGTTATTTAATGAAGCTGGCTTTGATAAACTGATTGAAGAGGATGAACTATTTGGAATCAAACTTCATTTTGGTGAGGAAGGAAATACAGGTTTTATTAGACCAGTATTTATTAGAAGGTTAGTTGAAGAGATTAAGAAGGCCCAAGGAAAACCTTTTTTAACTGATGCTAATACTCTTTATTCTGGAACAAGGTCTAATACGGTAGACCATTTAAATACTGCAATTGCTAATGGATTTGGTTATTCGACAGTACAGGCTCCTTTAGTTATTGCTGATGGTTTAAAAGGGAAGAACTATAGAGAGATTGAGATTAACCAAAAGCATTTTGAGCAAGTAAGAATTGGTAGTGAAATTTATAGTGCTGATGGTATGTTTGGTATAGCTCATTTTAAAGGCCATGAATTAACTGGTTTTGGTGGCGCTATCAAGAATGTAGGTATGGGATTAGGTAGTAGAAGTGGTAAACAGATGATGCACGCTACGGTTAGTCCAGAAGTAGTTGATGAAGAGTGTGTTGCTTGTGGAAAGTGTAGTGAATGGTGTCCAGCAGACGCATTTGTTATTGGAGATGTTAGTCAATTAGATTCTGAAAAATGTATAGGCTGTGGTGAATGTATGGTTACTTGTCCAACCGATGCTATTACAGTACAGTGGGACGATGCCCCGGTAGCAGTACAGGAAAGAATGGCTGAGTATACATTAGGAATTTTGAAAGATAAAAAAGATAAAGTAGGATTTATTAACTTTGTTATGGATATTAGTCCGCTTTGTGATTGTTGCGGTTGGAGTGACCGACCGATAGTCGATGATATCGGGATTTTAGCTTCAAAAGACCCAGTAGCAATTGACCAAGCATCAGCTGATTTAGTTAATGAACAATTAGGGCGTAAGAATAGCGCACTACAGAAGAATTTTAAGCCTGGTGAAGATAAATTTAGAGGTGTTCACCCTAATGTTGATTGGACAGCTCAATTAGCTCACGGTGAAAGAATAGGTTTAGGAAGTAGAGACTACGAATTGATTAAGATTGATTAGATTAATTATCAAATTCTAAACATAATTGAGTTTCAAATCTAATTATAAAATATTTAAAATTATTAATAAATAGTCAATATATCTCTGAAATTTTAATGAGTCATGAGATATATTGACTATTTTCGTTTTAATAAAGGACTTTCAAACGGTATATTGAATTAATTATAAAGAAAGATAGATAGGCTCTTTAGAATATAATAGTCTTACTGATAAATAATAAGTATATGGATAATTTAAATATTAATAGTAGTTAACTAGAAGAATATGTATTAAATTAACGTACATGAGATAGTCATTATTGTAATATCTGAAGTAGTTGTGAAAGGAGAGAAATTAATTAATGTCAAGTGTCGGTTTAGTAAGTTTAGGCTGTCCTAAGAATCAAGTTGATTCAGAAATTATGATTGGCTTGGTAGAAGAGGCAGGTTTAGAGTTGGTTGATGATTATGAAGAAGCAGAGGTTTTAATTGTAAATACTTGTGGCTTCATTGGTGATGCCAAAGAAGAGTCAATAGAGGCTATTTTACAGTTAGCTAAATATAAAGAAGATAATTGTGAAGTCTTAATTGTAACCGGATGTCTAACTCAGCGTTATCCTGAAGAGTTAAAAGAAGAGATTCCAGAAATAGATGCTATTTTAGGAACAGGTAATTTTGATGAAATTGTAGAGGTAATTAATGAGGGTTTAGATGGTAGGAATAAATTTGAAGTTACTGATCCTAATTTTGATTATCAAAAAGAGTTACCTAGGAAGAGGTTAGATGTAGGATATACTACTTATGTTAAGATAGCTGAAGGATGCAATAACCGTTGTAGTTATTGTGTGATTCCCAAGCTAAGAGGCGATTTGCGTAGTAGAAAGATTGATAATATAGTTAAAGAAGTGAAAGGGTTAGCTAAGCAAGGAGTAAAAGAGGTAAATATTATTGCTCAGGATATTACTAAATACGGAATTGATCTATACGGTGAGTCTAAATTAGTAGAATTATTAAAAGAATTGGTTAAGATAGAAGATGTTAAATGGTTCAGATTATTATATGCTTATCCTAATGATTTTAGTGATGAGCTAATAGAAATGATAGCTAAACATGAACGAATCTGCAATTATATTGATCTCCCAATTCAACATGCTGATGATAGAATAAGAGAAGAGATGGATAGACGAGGAACTAAAGAGGAGATTCTAACTTTAATCTCGAAGTTAAGAGATAGAATTCCTAAAATGACGATTAGAACCTCTTTGATTGTTGGCTTTCCTGGTGAAACAGAAAAAGAGTTTAAAAATTTATTAGATTTTGTTCAGGAGGCGCAGTTTGATCGTTTAGGAACTTTTAAATATTCTCAGGAAGAGGGTACTTTAGCAGCTAAGATGCCTAATCAAGTTGAGGAAGATGTTAAGGAAGAAAGATACGAAAGGGTTATGGAGCTGCAAAAAGAGATTGCTTTAGAAAGAAATCAAGCTTGGATTGGTGAAGAAGTAGATGTTTTAGTCGAAGAGATACAAAAGGAAGCAGGGGAGACTTTAGTTATCGGTAGGACTGAACGGGATGCTCCTGAAATTGATGGTTTTATTTATATTAAGGATGTAGATGCTAAGTCAGGTGATTTGATAAAGGTTCAAGTAACAGATGCATATGAATATGATTTAATAGGAGAGAAATTAGAATGAATTTACCTAATAAATTAACGCTTTTAAGAATTTTATTAGTACCTATCTTTATGTTCTTCTTATTATTTAGACCAGAAGGTGAGTATTCAAGTTATACTCGATATTTTGCTGTAGGTACGTTTATTTTAGCAGCGGTTACTGATGGTTTAGATGGTTATATTGCTCGCAAACAAGGGTTAATTACTAAATTAGGGAAGTTTATTGATCCATTAGCTGATAAGCTACTCATTTCTGCAGCGTTAATTGCTTTAGTAGATATGGGCGAAATTACAGCTTGGCCGGCTATTATTATTATTGGACGCGAGTTTGCTATTACTGGTTTACGAGTGGTAGCTGCTTCCGAAGGGATTGTAATTGCTGCTAGTAAGTTAGGTAAGTATAAGACTACTTTACAGATTATAGCTATTATTGCGGTAATTATTAATCTACCGTATAGTATGAAACTACTTTGGCTAGCAGTATTACTAACTATTGCTTCTGGATTGGATTATTTGTGGAAGTCTAAGCAGGTGATAAAAGCAGATGGAGAAGGATAAAGTAATTAAATTTTTAGCTACGGGATTCTATAGTGGATTGAGTCCTGTTGCTCCGGGGACTATTGGAACTATAGTTGCTATGATTTTAGCTTTAATTTGGCTGCAAAAATATACGATAGGTTTACCTATAGTAGTAATTTTAACGGTGGTAGGGATAGTAATTTCTCACTGGGCGGAAGATATTTATGGAGAAAAGGACTGTCCTAAGATAGTGATTGATGAGTGGGCTGGTTATTTTGTGGCTATGTTCGGGTTAGGGATTAATATGTTAATTCCTGCTTTTATTCTGTTTCGTATCTTCGATATAGCAAAACCACCTCCAATTAAAAACTTCCAGGAGTTTCATGGTGGTTTAGGCATTATGTTAGATGATATTGTAGCTGGAATTATGGCGAATCTATTAATAAATTTAATACTATTTTTTACGTGATAAAAGAACCTAGGAGACTAGGTTCTTTTTTTTATGAATGTTAATTTTACTACTGGATATAATAGCATTTAGGAGGTGATAAGGGTGAATGAAACTCTAGTGGTAATATTTAGAGGAATAGTTGCTTTTACTACTTTATTAATTTTTACTCGAATATTAGGAAAACAGCAAATAAGTCAATTAACTTATTTTGATTATATTTTAGGAATTACGATTGGTTCAACAGCATCTTCATTGACCACAGATTTAAGTATTCGGCCTTGGGCTCACTGGGTTGGCTTATTCATCTGGTTTTTAGCAGCTATAATATTACAAGTTATTACATTAAAATCAAGAAAAGTTTCCAAATATTTTGATGGTGAGCCAACAATAGTCATTATGAACGGTAAAATAATGGAGGATGCTATGCGTAATATGCGTTATAGAATCACGGATCTTTTAGAACAATTAAGAATTAAAGGAGTCTTCAGCCCATCTCAAGTTGAATTTGCTATTTTGGAGACTAATGGTAAGTTATCAGTGCTCAAAAAGTCTCAGTATCAAAATTTAACTCCTAAAGATATGAACCTAGATACTAAGTATAAAGGTTTACCTGTTGAATTAATTTATGATGGTATAATTCTTGAACAGAATCTTGCTCAAGTTGGACTTGATGAAGAATGGTTAAAATCTCAGTTAAAGAATTTACTTAATATTGAGGATCCTTCAGAGGTTAATTTAGCTTTATTAGATACACAAGGAAAGTTATACGTTGATAAGTATGATGAAGAGGTAGAAATTCCAGTCAATGTTAGTGACTATCCAGGAGCAAATTAAGGGGTGAAATTAATGAGAAATATTACAGGATATATGGTTCCAGTTATTATTCTTATTATCTTTGCTGTTTTAATGCTTTCAATCTCTTATTTGAAGCAGCCTTTAGCTAAATCAGATGATATGATGCAGTATGTAAAATTAATTAAAAGCGATATAAAAGCTAAGAAATGGAATCAAGCTGATGAGAATTTTAAAAGACTTAAAGAAGCATGGAAGAAAGTGCGTAGTAGAATACAATTTGCTGCAAGTAATGGCGAGATTGAAGACTTAAGTAATAATTTAGCTCGCTTAGAAGGGGCAATTGAAGCCAAAGATAAATTGTCATCTTTAATAGAATTGAGTGAGACAAAGAACCATTGGAAGAGTCTAGGCAAGTAAAGGTCTTTACCTACCTCTAGGACAAATCTGCACACAAATGCCGCAGCTACGACAGCCAATCTTATCTTTGATCTTATTTCTATATTTTTCACATTTTTGGAATTTATATCTTACTTCTCGGGGTTCATTTATATTAAAGCTTTTGCCAGTAAATGCTTTAGATGGACAGTTATCAACACAAATACTACATTGACCACAATTATCTCGTAGTGGCTCATTATTAGGTAACGGTAAGTCAGTTAGCACTGTACCTAAACGCAATCGTGGTCCAAAGTCGGGAGTAACTAATAAACAGCTTTTACCAATCCAGCCTAATCCCGATAAATGAGCAGCTAACTTATGAGAGAATATTCCTTTAAGGTTAGTTTCATCTGTACGATGAGAACTAGGGATTGGTAGTGCATTAAAGCCATAGCTTTGAATCTTCTGTGCTAATCTAGTAGTGATTCTATCTAAAGTAGGGTTGACCATATTATAGACTATGTAATCATAGGTGAGTAAGTTCTGTACATTTTCAGTATTTGATAACTCATTAACCACTGGCTCAGGTAAATGGATAGCAATGCTAATAGCATAAGGTAATTGGACTAAATTTTTATCTCCTTGTTTGGCAATGAAATCTTTAGCTTCATGTAAAGAAGTACTACTTACTAAATCGACTCCTAATTCTTCTGCTAATTTCTTTAATTCATTAAACCTCTTTTTAGTTACTGACATTTTATAGTTTCCTCCTTAATTATTCTTTTTTATTTTTTAGTTTGGTCTGTGTTAGTCTATATCTAATCTTTCCTCAGCCTTAGTCTCAACCTTAATACTTCAACACCAACTCCTGAACTCCTTCATCCATTAATCAACTACCACTATTTACATATTTATAACAGTTGTTACCTGCAAGAAGGTATGCTATAATAATCAGTGCTACAGAAAACGGGAGAGTAAAAACTAAAAGTCATATATATTTAGTAATAAATCATACTAGAGAGGAGTGGAAAGAGATGAAGATTAAAGGAGTTAAAGTAGAATTAGTCGTTATAGTACTGATTATTTCTTTAGGATTATTCTTTGGTACTCAGTACTATTTAAACAATTATCGATTAGAAAACTCATTGACAGAAAAGTTAACAGTAATCAACGGAGTGGAGAAAGTAAAGATTGAAGATGCAAATAAGGGTAAAGAGATTAATCTAACTTTAGTAGCAGTTGATGATTTACAAAAGACTTATCAACAGATAAATGAAGTTCTAATTAATTCTATTGGTAAGAATAATTATAGCGTTAAATTAAATAATTCTAATAATGAAAAATTGAATAGCTTATATCGTAGAATGCATTTATCTATTTATGAATCAATGATGACTGGTGAATTTACAAAGATGGCTAGTCGATTAGATACCATTAGTAATAAATTAAGGGTAAAGAAAGCTGAAGTTAGTGTTGATCAGAATAATATCTACTTGCAATTAAGTGATAATCAAGATTATTTCTATAAAGTAATTGAACGTGAATATCCTGGATTAAACAAGGTTACTTTCCAAGGAGGTGGGGTTAATGGTTAAAGAACTTAGTTTAGGTATTGGACTTGCGTTAGTTATCTTTTTAGCTTTTCAAGGTATTAATGTAGCCCCTATCTTCTTCTTCGGAATTTTGGGTTATGTTCTTTTTGAAGTTGTAGGGAAACAAGGAATAGGGAATAATAAAAGTTTTAATACCTATAGTGGTAAAAAAGATGATGTTCCGGAGGTTAAGTTTGAAGATATTGGTGGACAAGATACAGCTAAGAATGAATTGTTAGAAGCATTAGAGTTTGTAAAAGATGTAAGAACTGTTAAAGAACTTGGGATTAGACCGTTAAAAGGCATTATGCTTAGTGGTCCGCCAGGAACTGGAAAGACTTTAATGGCTAAAGCTGCTGCTCGTTATATAGATTCAGTCTTTATTTCTACTTCCGGGAGTGAATTTATTGAAATGTATGCTGGAGTAGGAGCTAAAAGAGTAAGAGAGCTTTTCAAAAAAGCTAAAGACCAAGCTAAGAAAGCTAATAAGTCTAATGCGGTTATCTTCATTGATGAGATTGATATTTTAGGAGGTAAGCGTGGACAACATTCTAGTCATTTAGAATATGACCAAACGTTAAACCAATTATTAGTAGAATTAGACGGAATGTCTATTGATGATGATGTTAATGTATTAGTAGTTGGTGCGACTAACCGAATTGATATTTTAGATGAAGCTCTTTTACGACCAGGGCGTTTTGATAGAATTGTTAAAGTAGACTTGCCAGATAAAGATGGTAGAAAGAAAATTCTAGAGATTCATACTAATAATAAGCCGTTAGCTGAAGAGGTAGACTTAAATAAGATTGCTAGAGAGACTTTCCGTTTTTCTGGAGCACATTTAGAGAATTTAGCTAACGAAGCGGCTATTATGGCTATGCGTGAAGAGTCTACTAAGGTTATGGCAAAGCATTTTAAAGAAGCCATCGATAAAGTGATGATGGGTGAAAAACTAAATCGTCGCCCAAAAGATGAAGAACTAAAGCGGGTTGCTTATCATGAGACAGGTCATGCCTTAATTGCAGAAAAAGTAAAGCCAGGTTCTGTGTCTACAATTACTATTACTTCTCGTGGTAAAGCATTAGGTTATGTTCGTCATAATCCAGAAGATGACTTCTATCTACAGACACTAGACTATCTTGAAGGTCAAATTGCGGTATGTATTGCTGGGGCTATTACTGAAGAGATTATCTTAGGAAACCGTAGTACTGGAGCCGCTAATGACTTTGAAAAGGCTACTAAATTAGCTAAAAAGATTATCTTTTCTGGTATGTCTGAATTAGGAATTGTAAGTAAAGATGATCTACCAAAACAGAAAGTTCATGAAGAGATTAATAAGATCATTGAAGCGGAAGAAAGAAGAGTAGAAGAGATAATTACTAATAATCAAGATTTTATGACTGAGGTAGTAGAAGAGCTATTAGATAAAGAAAGTATAGAAGGAGAAGACTTTAGAAGAAAACTTGGAATCAAAGCAGGTGAAGAAGCTGCATAAAAGAATAAATAAATCTAAGTGAAGTGGGTTGTAGATAAAATTACAGCCCACTTTTTTTATGTCTAAATTGACATATCGCATCTAGGAGGTAATTGTAATTTGTTATAGAAAAAATACATAAATGTATAAATGTGGGTGAGTTGGGTCTAAAACAAAAAAGGAGGAGTTTCTGTGCAAAAAACTTTATTAATTAATCCCAAGAAATGTACTGGTTGTAGAACGTGTGAATTAGTCTGTTCTTTAGAGCATGAAGGGGAATTTAATCCTAGTTTATCACGAGTGACTATGATTAACTTCCCAGAGGAGATAGTTACTATTCCCGTAACTTGTTTTCATTGTCAAGAACCAAGCTGTCGACAGGCTTGTCCAGTAGGTGCAATTGAGAAGGATGATGAAATTGGCGCAGTAGTGATTGATGACAATCAATGTATCGGTTGTAATATGTGTCTTATGGTCTGCCCGATTGGTGTAATTAGTATGGCTGGCAGTAGTTCTAAATCTCATCATGCTAAATGTAATCTTTGTGATGGAGAGCCAGAGTGTGTTGACTTCTGTCCAGGTGGTGCTTTAGAGTATGGTCGTCCTGATGAAGTGTTATGGGAAAGAAAGAAAAAGATGGCTAAACACTTACGCAACTTACTAGAGGAGGCGATATAATGAGTGGCTGGATGGGACAAATTTTAAGAATCGATTTAGATAATGAGCAAGTGACCGTAGAAAGACTAGACCGACAGTTAGCAAAAGATTATATTGGTGCACGAGGATTAGGTACTAAACTCTTTTATGACGAAGTTGACCCAAAAGTTGAACCTTTAGCTCCGGAGAATAAGCTTATCTTTGCTACCGGCCCTCTAACTGGTACAGCAGCTGTATCCGGAAGTAGATATAATGTAGTAACTAAGTCACCTTTAACTGGTACAATTGCTGCTTCTAATTCAGGTGGTTACTTTCCGAGTGAATTAAAATATGCAGGCTATGATGCAATTGTCTTTGAAGGGAAAGCAGAGAAACCAGTTTACATAGTGATTGATGATGATCAAGTTGAAATTAAGTCTGCAGATAATTTATGGGGTAAGACTACTCTAGAAACTGATAATTATTTAAGGTCTGAGTATAGCGATAAATTTAAGACTGCTACCATTGGTCCGGCGGGAGAAAATTTAGTTAAGTTTGCTTGTATTATGAATGATCGTGAGCGAGCCGCTGGTCGTTCTGGCGTAGGAGCTGTAATGGGTTCTAAAAATCTAAAAGCAGTTATGGTTAGAGGAACACAAGGAGTACAAGTAGCTAATAAGGATAAATTTAAGCAAGTATTAAAAAAATCTTTAGATAAGATTAAAGAATCAGGAGTAACTAATGAAGGATTACCAGCATTAGGGACTGCGGTATTGGTCAATATTGTAAATGAACATGGGAATCTACCGACTCGTAACTTTCAAGAAGGGATTTTTAAAGAAGCAGAGCAGATTAGTGGTGAAAGCTTAGCTGATGAATTATTAGTTAAGAATAAGGCTTGTGCAGGATGTCCTATAGGTTGTGGTAGAGTTTCCTTAGTTCCAGATGGTGAATATGAAGGCTTTGGTGAAGGACCAGAGTATGAGACAATCTGGGCCTTTGGTGCAGACTGTGATATTGATAATTTAAAAGCAATAACTAAAGCTAACTTTATCTGTAACGAATTAGGCTTAGATACTATTACGATGGGAACGACCATCGCTTGTGCAATGGAAATGTATGAAGATGGAGTGCTTACAGATGAAGAAATAGGATTAAATTTAGAGTTTGGGAATGCGCAAGCAATGGTAGAAGCTGTAGGACTAACCGGAAAGCGAGAAGGAATAGGTGATTTATTAGCTGAAGGTTCATATCGATTAGCTGAAAGGTATGGTAAGCCAGAATACTCAATGAGTACTAAGAAACAAGAGTATCCAGCTTATGACCCGCGTGGTTCACAAGGTATGGGGTTAGAGTATGCTACTTCTAATCGAGGTGGGTGTCACGTAAGAGGTTATATGACTTCTCCTGAAATATTAGGCGTCCCAGAATCTCTCGATCCATTTACAGTTGAAGGTAAAGCAGAATGGACAAAGATATTCCAAGATTTAACTGGAGTGGTCGATGCTAGTGGAATTTGTCTATTTACCACTTTTGCTTTAGATGCTGAGGATATTTATAAATTATTAGAATCAGTAACGGGAGCTGGTTATACAGAGGAAGAGATGATGCAGGCTGGCGAAAGAATTTGGAACTTAGAACGAGTATTTAATGCTAAAGCAGGTATAGAACCTGATGAAGATAAATTAGCCAAGCGATTAGTAGAAAAACCGATGCCAGAGGGACCAGCCGAAGGTAAAGTAGTAGATTTAGAGACTATGTTAGATGAGTATTATGAATTGCGCGGCTGGAGTTCTAATGGTGAAGTTACAGAGGAAAAGATTGCTGAATTAGGAATTTAGGTGATCAAAAATGAAGGTGCGATTATTAGCAACGCTACGTAATATAACTGATTGTAAAGGAGTAGAGTTAGAAGCAGAAAATTTACAGCAAGTAATAGATATTCTAATCGACAATTATGGTAAAGATATGGAAGATGAACTGTTAGAAGATGGAGAGTTAGATGAGACAATAACTATATTAATTAATGGTAGAAATATTCTCTATCTTGATGGGTTAGAAACAGAATTAAATAGTGATGATAAAGTGACTATCTTCCCACAGGTTGCTGGAGGATAATATGATTAAGGAGGACCGGTGTATATCGGATGATTACGATATACACCGTTTTTTTGTTCTTAACAAACTTGTGAAATTTAGTATTATGCAGGGAATTAGGTAGTGTTGTAGAAATATTTATATAGTTGGTAGAAAATTTTTAATTTTTGTACGTAATCAAGTGCTATGTTGTGATTGTGGTCAAGTATTATGTATCAATTAATAGTTATACAAATTAAAAAAAGGGGGAGTTTTACTTGATCTTATTTCATGAAAAGCTTGATTCAGGTGATAGCTTAGTTATATGTAAAAATGAAAGTAATAAAAGGCAGCAGAAGTTTAAATTTAATTCTAATAAAAATTTTAAAAAGTGTAGTGATTGTTGGCGTAAATGTACTTTTATATATTGTAATTCTAACGGAGAGTTAGCTTTAGAATTTAATGTTAACAATGGTGATGGAGCTTTATCAACTGAAATTTGGTATAGTTTTGATGATATTAATGATAGTGGGATTGTCCACTAAAACAAAATAAAAGTACTTGCCGCACCTAAAAATTGGGTGCGGTTTTTTCTTTACTTTAATATTACATAAAGCAATTTAATCCCAAAGTATTCTAAATATTGTATGTATAAATCCACTTTAGCACGGTAATAATGATAATAGAAGATAACACTTGGCAATAAATGGAGGGGTTGAATTGGGAAATAAAGTAGATATTTGCGGCGTCAATACATCAGAACTACCAGTATTATCTAATGAAGAAATGCGAGAATTATTTAAGAAGATGCAAAATGGTGACCGACAAGCAAGACAGACTATAGTAGGCGGCAATCTAAGATTAGTATTAAGTGTTTTGCAGCGGTTTAATAATCGAGGCGAACCAATTGATGATCTATTTCAGGTAGGTTGTATTGGGTTAATGAAGTCAATTGATAACTTTGATTTAAGTAAGAATGTTAAGTTCTCTACTTATGCGGTACCAATGATTATCGGTGAAATTCGTCGGCACTTAAGAGATAACAACCCAATTCGAGTAAGTCGTTCCTTAAGAGATACAGCTTATAAAGCATTGCAAATGAAAGAAACATTATTAAATAAGAAATCGGAAGAACCAACTTTAACAGATATAGCAAAAGAATTAGGTATCCCTCGCGAAGATATTGTTTATGCGTTAGATGCAATTCAAGATCCTATCTCTCTCTTTGAACCTATCTATCATGACGGTGGTGATCCTATTTATGTTATGGACCAGATTAGTGATGATGAAAGTGAAGATGAATCGTGGCTAGAAGGCATTGCAGTTAGAGAAGCATTATGCCAATTAGAAGATAGGGAAAAGTTAATCTTAAGTTTGAGATTTTATAAGGGTAAGACCCAGATGGAAGTTGCAGATAATATAGGTATTTCACAGGCACAAGTATCACGTTTAGAAAAAGCAGCTTTAAAGAATTTAAAGAAGCATGTTAGTGAATAAGGAGAGGGATGATTCGAATATGCAATGTAGAGAACGAATTAGATTGATAACGGTTACAGTGGTAGCGTTAGTTATTTTAGCAGGCTTAGGGTCTTCCTCGGCAATAGTAGTTAATAAAGAGTTAAAGACTACTGCTTATAATAGTGGTAACCTATTAAGATTGCATGTGATTGCTAATAGTAACTCATTAGAAGACCAAAAGCTAAAACGACGAATTAGGGATAAAATTATTGCTCAAACTGAGGGATTATTTAAAGAAGTTAATAGTGCAAAGCGAGCCCAGGAAGTAGTTAAAAAGAATTTGGGCTACATAAAAAAGGTTGTAGAATCTGAATTGGATAAGATGAATAGTGAGTATAAAGTTAGATTAAATCTAGATAATTTTCATTTCCCTAAAAGAACTTACGGTAATGTAACTTTACCAACCGGAGATTATGATGCTTTAAGAGTGGTTCTTGGCGAAGGAAAAGGGGAAAACTGGTGGTGCGTTCTATTTCCTCCGCTCTGTTATATAGATGCAGTTAATAATGAGAGTAAGAAACAGAAAGTAGCAGATGTTGAAGCTGAGGATATAGAAATTAAAGTGGAGTCCAAATTATTGGAATATATAGAGAGTAATCAGCAGTTAATTAAAAAGAAAGAAAAAATAAAACGCCTATTAAGAGTTTCAATTACTAATTTAAATAATCTGTTTGCTAACAATGTCCCAAATGATTAAGATAAAGAGTTATATTGAACTTAAGATAAGCTTTTACGTTTAAATTATATATTCAGTTTTAAAGCTCCTATTAATAGGAGCTTTTTTTATTCGGAGTCAGTAACATAATTAATCTTTAAAACATATATATATAATGAACAAGCTTCTTTATAGAGGAGGGACCTAAAATGATTAAGACTTCAGAATTACAAGCAAAAGAAGTGATTAATATTAATGATGGGCAGAGATTAGGAATGATTAAAGATATAGAGTTGGATTTAGCAAAGGGAAAGATTAAATCAATCGTTGTACCAGGTGAGAGAAAGTTCTTGAGCATCTTCTCGGGTAAGAATGATTTAGTTATTAATTGGAGACAGATTGAGAAGATAGGACAGGATGTAATTTTAGTTGATTTAAATGATTTTATTCATCCAGATAATAATCAAATTGAATAAATTACTATATTTACAGGAATTTTTTATTAATTTCGTGAATTCTATATTAGTAACTAAAAGCAATTATGAGTAACTAAGGTTGAAGTCCATCAGTTAAATATGAAAGGAGGCAATAGAATGGAATTGAATGACGCTAAATTAAAGCAAGCGGTCGATTTTCATGGGCATCTCTGTCCAGGTCTAATGATTGGCTTTAAAGCTGGGCAAGTAGCATTGGAGGAACTAGGAGTAGCGAGGTCAGCGGATGAGGAACTAGTAGCTATTGTAGAAACAGATGCATGTAGTATAGATGCTATTCAGACATTAACCGGTTGTACAGCTGGGAAAGGTAACTTTTTAATAAAAAATTATGGTAAACAGGCCTTTACAGTTGGTAATCGTAATAATGGACAAGCAATTAGAGTAGCTTTAAAGTATGGTGCTTTAGATTTTGAGGAAAATGTGGATAAAGAGGTTAGAGTAAAGGAATTATATAATAAGCCAGCTGAAGATATATTTACAGTAGAGAAATTAGATATTGAACTTCCTCCTAAAGCTGCTATTCGGGATTCAGTACAGTGTGCCAATTGTTCAGAACCAGTTATGGAAACTAAAGCAAGGCTAAAAGAAGGAGAAGTGCTATGTATTTCTTGTTTTAAAGAAGGTAGTTAAATTAGGTTTAAAATTTAATCCTGAAACTAATTTTAATAAAGATAGGTGATTAATGTGAGTAATAACTTAGTTAGATTTGGTATCTCTATGAACGAAGATTTATTAGATACATTCGATGATTTAATAGTAAAAAAAGGATATTCAAATCGATCGGAAGCAATTAGAGATTTAATCAGAAACAGGCTAGTAGAGAATGAATGGGAGGATGAAGAAAGAGAAGTAGCTGGGACAATTACTTTAATTTATGATCATCATGTGCGTGGTTTAAGTGATGAACTTAATGAACTACAACATGATTATCATGATCTATTCTTGTCTACAACCCATGTCCATTTAGACCATCATAATTGTTTGGAGGTCTTAGTAGTTAAGGGTAAAGCAGGTGAAACTAGAGAAGTAGCTGAAAGATTAATTGGAATTAAAGGAGTAAAGCATGGGAAGTTAACTATCACTTCGACTGGGAAAGATTTGTCATAATTTTCATTTACAAAAGCCTTGTAGGAATACCTTCTACAAGGCTTTTGTAAATTTTATTCATAATTAATTATGAAATAGTATTAATTAGGGTATTTTCGATCTTCACTAATGTAATTAGTTAATAGTCCTATTAAGACTAAAATTAGTGCTCCAATTAAGATTGGTTTAAAGATAAAAGCGAAATTTTGTTCTGTATAAACAGCTATAAAAGCAGTAGCACCTCCAGGTGGATGTGCTGTATTAGTACTTAGCATCAATGTAATAGCTAAAGAGACGGCTAAGGTAATAGTTAACCAATTTAGACCAAATAATTGATAGACTATTACTCCTACAAGAGCAGAAATTAAATGACCGCCAATTACATTTTTAGGTTGGGCCATAGGAACTTCACACGCACCATAAATTAATACCGCTGAGGCTCCAAATGAAGGGGCCAGTAGAGTAATATTATGGGTATAGGTTAGATAGGTAATGGCTCCAATTCCTAAAAAGGCTCCTAAGAACGACCAAAAAAGATCTAATAGTTTAGTATTAATTATGTTAATCTCTAGTTTAGAAATCATTGTATTATATAATTTATTAAATGTATTTTTCGAAGAATTGGTCAATGATAAATCTTTTTCAAGCATCGAATCACTCCTTTCTGTAGTAATATTATATCTTAAATGGAATAATTAACAATGATATTTATCATTTATTGTTATTTAAATTAAAAGGAGGAGTATTAATGTTCAAATTAGCAACTAATCAAGAGTTAGAGTATTATATTATAGAGGAGTTTAAAGCGACTGATTTAGTTAATCATGCTTTTTCGACACGAAAAGGAGGAGTAAGTGAAGGGGATTTTGCTACTTTAAATTTAGGTTTTCATACAGGAGATGATCAAGAAAGAGTAGTAGAAAATCGCAAATTGATATGTGATGAATTAAGAATAAATTACAAAGAGATAGTGGCTGGTGAACAGATACATTCTGATGCTATTAAGATAGTAACTAAAGCAGACATAGGGAAAGGAGCTTTAGATTATGAAAGCTCAATTTCAGGTACAGATGCCTTAATCACTGCAGAAAAGGGAGTAGCTTTAACTTCTTATTATGCTGATTGTGTACCTATAATTATTTTAGACCCTAAGCAAGAAGTGGTGGCATTAGCTCATGGTGGTTGGAAGGGAACAGTTAAAAAAATTGGACAGAAGACGGTAAAAAAGATAGAAAAAGAGTTTAACTCGAAGCCGAAAGATATTCTAGTAGGGATAGGTCCTTCAATAGGTCCTTGTTGTTATGAAGTTGATGAATATGTGGTAGAACCTTTAAGTAATAATTTTGATTATTGGCAGGATTTAGTGGCTAAAACTGACGAAAAAGGCAAGTGGAAGTTAGATTTATGGCAGACGAATAGTCGACAGTTGCAGGATATAGGGGTTTTAGAAGAGAATATTATACTAAGTGAGCTTTGCACTTTCTGTAATGTAGATCAATTTTATTCTTATCGTAAGGAAGATGGGACTACTGGCAGAATGGCTAGTCTAATTCAGTTAAAATAAATTAATGATGGGGTGTCATTATGGAGGGACAGAAGATCTTAGTTGTAGATGATGAAGAGAATATTGTAGAATTAATTAAGTTTAACTTAGAGAAAGAAGGATACGAAGTTTTAGTGGCTTATGATGGACAAACTGCATTAAATAAGGTTCGGGAAAGAGGAGTTAATCTATTGGTCCTTGATTTAATGCTGCCTAAGATGGGTGGTTTAGATGTTTGTAAGGAGATTAGGAATGATGAAGAATTGAATGAACTTCCTATTATTATGTTGACTGCTAAAGAGAAAGAAGTGGACCGTGTTTTAGGGTTAGAATTAGGTGCAGATGATTATGTTACAAAACCATTTAGTCCTCGTGAATTGGTAGCAAGAGTTAAAGCGATTTTGAGGCGGGCTAATTTTCGGTCAAAGAAGAAAAATGATAGACAGATCAAAGTGGGAGAGATTAAGATAGACTTAAATAAACATGAGGTCTTATTAGCAGGTAAGAAAGTGAGTTTTACACCAAAGGAATTTGAATTACTCAAATTATTAGCTGCTGCTTCAGGGAAAGTATTAACTCGTGGTTCTTTATTAAAAAGAATTTGGGGATATGAGTATAGTGGTGATACAAGAACGGTAGATGTTCATATTAGACGTTTGAGACAAAAACTAAAGAGTAATATTAGTGAGGGGCACAAATATATTGAGACCGTTAGGGGAGTTGGATATCGGTTTAAGGAGTTGGACTAAGCTATGTTTAAGAGTATTAGGTGGAAGATTACTGCTTTATATTTAATTCTGATACTAGCTGCTTTGATACTATTTAGCTTTACTTTAAAAGGTTTTTTAGAAAATTATTTTATAAATAAATTTGAAACTAATTTAATTAGAGAGACGAAGTTAGTTAGAAGGTTGTTAGAAGATGAAGTGTTCAATGATGAAAAGGTTGAAGTTATTGATAGATTGGCAGGTGAATACAGTAAAGATATTTCAGCTCGGATAACTATTATTAAAGTAAATGGAAGAGTATTAGGAGATTCGGCTAAAGATCCAATGCAGATGGAAAATCACCTTCAGCGTCCTGAGGTACAGGAAGCTTTAAAGGATGGAGTAGGCAAATCGACTCGATACAGTGAAACCTTGCAAATAGATATGAAATATGTAGCTTTACCAATTACAGACCGGAATAAAGTAGTTGGTATAGTTAGATTAGCGTTGTCTTTAAGTCAGGTGCAAAAAGTTCTTTCACAAATATTATGGAAGCTAATTAAGTCAGGTTTAATAGCAATTTCTATTTCTTCATTATTAGTCTTGATATTGACTAAAAGAATTAGTAGTCCTATTGAAAAGATAACTTATGTAGCTGGACAGATGGCACAAGGGTTTTTAGACCAAAGAATCAGAATTAATTCCCAAGATGAATTAGGGAGATTAAGTCAAGCATTTAATAATATGGCTGATAAATTAAAGAATAAGATTAATGAGATTTCTAGTGAAAAGAATAAAATTGAGGCTATTTTAAGTAATATGGCTGATGGAGTGATTGCAGTAGACCAAACTGGTAAGATTATTCTTTTTAATCCAACAGCTGAGAAGATGTTTAGAGTTAATGAGGAAGATACTTTAGGGAAGTATACTATGGAAGTGACTCGAAATCATAGGCTGGATGAGGTGATTATGAGTTCCTTCAATAATGAACAAGAGGTTTTGGAAGAAGTTGAGGTTATTTATCCAAATGAAAGAATTATTCGCATTCATGTAACCCCAATTAAGAGTAAAGATAACGATAAACAAGGTGCAGTAGCCGTTTTACGTGATGTTACAGAATTGAGAAAGTTAGAACAGATGAGAACTGAATTTGTAGGTAATGTTTCTCATGAATTAAGAACTCCATTAACTTCAATTAAAGGTTATGTGGAAACATTATTAGATAGTGATGATTATGAACCATATATTTTAAAAAGATTTTTGCAGATTATTAAGGATGAGGCCGATAGATTAGAACAATTAATTGTTGACCTGTTAGATTTATCACAGATTGAAGCTATGAGTGATGGTTTAGATAAGGAAGAGATTAATTTAAATGAGGTTATTGAAGAGGTATTAACAATTATGATTCCTAAAGCCATGGATAAAGATATTTCATTGAAGGTTAATGTACCAGAAGAGTTATCTACAATTATTGGTAATGGAAGTCAGGTTAGACAACTATACATTAATTTAGTCGATAATGCTATTAAGTATACCCCTGATGGTGGCAAAGTTGAAATTAAGGTCAATGAAGACGAAGAAGAGGTTTGGACTGAGATTATTGATACAGGCATGGGGATTCCTAAGAAAGATTTAGAACGAATATTTGAACGTTTCTATCGGGTTGATAAAGCTAGGTCTCGTAAATTGGGTGGAACTGGTCTAGGATTATCTATAGTAAAGCATATTCTAGAAGGGCATAACGGTAAAATTGAAGTAGAAAGTGAAGTTGAAGAAGGAACTAAATTTATTTTTTCTCTTCCTAAATAAAAAAGATATTTTTCGACATATCTTGACGATGTATTTGAAATGTTTTATAATAGTAATTGAGTTAATAATTAAAAAATAAATAGCACTTACTTTATTTATCTTCGAATTAAGATAACCTAAAGAATTTAATGGCTATGGTATCTTAAATGCGATAGGGTATAATTCGAAAGGATTATGCCTCCCTACTTGGAAAGGAGATATCATGGTATATCTATGCTCCTTTTCAGTAAGGAGTATTTCCTATTTTAGGAGGAGAAATTTTATGAAGAAATTATGGGTTCTTATATTAATTTTAATCGGCTTAGTACTTATTACTTCGATAACTAACATTAGTCTATTTATTACAGAACAAAATTTGAAAGAGATATATGCTGGTTCACTACTAAACGTAATGGAGAATAAGGTTAATCCAGCGTTGGAGCAGAATTTGAATTTGAAGGTTGTTGGGGAGAGTCATGGTTCGGTTAGTGGGGCTAGAATGATCAAGGAGGGATTACGTTACCCAGATATTTATTTAAGTGCTGACCCAACTGTAAATGAACAGCTTTTATTTGGTGATAAGAATGATAACTTAATCGATTGGTATATATCATTTTTGAGTAATGAATTAGTGATTGCTTATAATTCAGGTAACAAATTTGGAGATGAAATCAAACAAGTTGAATCAGGAGATATAGCATGGTATAAATTATTATTAAATGACGAATTTCGTTTAGGTAGAACTGATCCTAATTTAGACCCGAAAGGATACCGAACCTTATTTATGCTTGATTTAGCAGCTAAATATTATAATGAGCCAAATTTAAAAAGACGAGTTTTGAATACCAATAATCAACAGTTAATCTTTCCTGAAACTGAATTAATGGCTATGCTAGAGACTGGACAGATTGATGCAGCTGTAACTTATAGGAATGAGGCAATTGAGAGAAACTTATCGTATATTAGCTTGCCAGACCAGGTTAATTTAAGTAATCCGAAGTTTGCAGAATTATACAATCAAGTTAGTTATAAGACTGACAAAGGAGAAGTCTTTAAGGGGAGACCAATTTTATATACGATTACCATTTTGAATAAAGTAGAGAATAAGTCGGAAGCAGTTAAGGCAGTAGAATATACCTTATCTCAAGAAGGGCGAAAATTATTTAAAGAGAATGGCTTTAATTTGGTTCCTATTCAACTTAAGGGGAAAAAGAAAGTACTTCCAACAAAATTAAAAAAATATATCGAAGGAGAAATAGACTTTGAGTAGAGATAATAGCTTATTTGAAATTTTTCTTTATGTTTTGGCAACTATAGCTTTATTATTTATTAGTTTACCTTTATTTAATCTAATCTTAAGAAGTTTATCTTTAGATATATTGACTAATATTTTAACTTCTGATTTTTATAATGCCATTCGAGTTTCGTTAATTGCTTCTTTAATAACCTTAACAATTAATATTTTGTGGGGGATTCCAGTGGCTTATCTATTGGCTAGAAAGGAATTTCCAGGTAAAGGAGTTGTACAAGCTTTAATTTTCTTTCCAATAGTTATTCCTCCAATTGTTAGTGGTATCTTATTATTGATGATTTTTGGACCGCGGACTATAATCGGAGGAGTATTAGCTAGTCATGGTTTGCGTTTTACCGGCACTATTTGGGGTACGATCTTAGCGCAAACTTTTATTACTGCCCCTTACTTAATTATTACTACTAAGGTAGCTTTTGAAAAAGTAGATAAGAAGCTAGAAAATGTTTCATTATTATTAGGTAAGAGTCAAGGACAGACTTTTTGGCAAGTAACCCTCCCCTTAGCAAAGAAAGGGATTATTGCTGGCATCTTATTAACTTGGATTAGAGCTATTGGTGAGTTTGGGGCTACTATAATTCTGGCTTATCATCCATATTCTTTACCGATTAAAATTTGGGTACAATTCACTAGTGGAGGTTTACAGACGGCTTTGCCATTAGTAATTGGTTTAATCTTAGTTGTAATTTTTATCTTAATTATTTTAAGATTAATAATTGGGGAATTAAGACTAAAGGCATTTTAAAGCAACTATAAGGTAGGTGGTCATATGTTACAGGTTGACGTATATAAGAGGTTGGGTGACTTTGAACTTGATGTAAAGTTTGAATTGGATAATGAAATCTTAGTCTTATTTGGACCTAGTGGTTGTGGTAAGAGTACTACTTTAGAGTTAATTGCTGGTCTAAAAGAGCCGGATAGAGGAAGAATATTTAATCAAGATTCTACCTTTTTTCATAAGGTCGGGAAAGATATTAAAGTAAATCTACCTATTAACAGAAGAAGGATCGGTTATGTGTTTCAAGATTACAGTCTTTTTCCGCATATGACTGCTTTTGAAAATATAGCTTACGGTATTCAGGATAGCATATATTCAGAAAAAAAGATTGAAGGAAAAGTTGATCAACTGTTAAGCGAGTTAAGGTTAAAAGGATTAGCTGATCATTATCCTTGTGAGTTATCTGGAGGACAACAACAGAGAGTAGCAATTGCTAGGGCATTAATTGTGGAACCGGATATATTATTATTAGATGAGCCTTTTTCAGCCTTAGATACTTTAGTGCGAGAAAAGCTTAGGCAGGATTTATTAAGGGTTCACGCTGAGTTTAAAATTCCCATCATTTATGTTACTCATAATCTAACAGATGTTTTTGAGTTGGCTGATAAAGTAGCAATTTATAATGAAGGAAAGATAGAGCAGTTTGGTTCTAAAGATGATGTCTTTTATCGACCGCAGACTAGAAATACGGCTCGCTTTGTTGAGACCAAGAATATATTTGATTTAGTAGTAAGTAAATGTTCTGATTCAACAGTTGAAGTAAAGAATGATAAATTAAAGTTGACAGTAGAGACAAAACAGGATTTAAATGTTGGAGATAAGGTGATAGCAACTATAAGACCTGAATTTATTGATCTTTTAATTGAAGATTCTAATTTTAAAGGAGATAATATCTATTCTGGCATTTTAAGAAGAGAGCTTTGTAAAGGAGCAGTTACTAGGTTATTTATCAACCTTTTTAATCAGAAAGACTTTGATTTAATTGTGGATATTCCTACTCTATTAGCAGAAAAACTAAAGTTAAATGAAGAGGTAGTGGTTAATCTGCCAAAAGAAAGTATGCATATAATTATTTAATTATATAATAAAAGCTTGCTATGATATCATAGCAAGCTTTTTTGCATAAAAAAAGAGGGTATCTGCCTTATAATAGATAGACAGATACCTTTACTTATGAAGAAGAGAGGGAGAGGAAAAATTATTAACAAGTTTTTAACTCACAAATTTATTATACTATATTTTAAGCTAGTTGTAAATATGTGTAAGTGAAATAAATAACTTTGTGACAAATGTCCTACTCAAAACAGAGTGTCGATAGGGCATATGCACTATATTATCAGCTTCATATTTTTTAACATGGATTTAATAAAGATTTAATCTCTTTGTAAAAAAGCTATGCTATACTTTATTTAAAGTTAAAATAGTGAGACAGGTTAGATGTCTCGGCTAAATAATATTTTTAACATTCTAAGGAGGAGATTAAATGTTTAAAAAGAAAGGAATTGCATTAACTTTAGTATTATTCTTAGCGGTGGGAGTTGTATTTGCTGCGACTGGACAAGCAGATGCGTGGTGGATCTTTGGTGATGATAAGAAAGGGGATACAGTATCAGGAGAAGTTAAAATAGATGGTTCTTCCACTGTTTATCCGATTACAGCAGCAATCGCAGAAGAGTTTAGAAAGCCGTATCCAGATGTACGAGTTTCTGTTGGGGTATCTGGAACTGGTGGTGGATTTGAGAAGTATGTAGTAGGTGAGACTGATATTAATGATGCTTCACGACGAATTAAACCCGAAGAACGTAAGTTAGCAGAGCAGAATGGTATTGAATCTATTCCCGTAACGGTAGCTTATGATGGAATTTCTGTAGTTGTTAATCCGGAGAACACATGGGCTAAAAGTATGACTGTAGATGAATTACGTAAACTTTGGCAGCCAGGAAGTAATGTTGAAACTTGGAGTGACATTCGACCTTCATGGCCGGATAAGAAGATAGACCTATATGGACCTGGAGCTGATTCTGGAACTTTTGATTACTTTACTGAGGCAATCGTTGGCGAAGAGGGCGCTAGTCGGACTGACTATACACCAAGTGAAAATGATAATGTATTAGTACAAGGAATTGCCGGGAACAAGTATGCTTTAGGTTACTTTGGCTATGCTTATTATGAAGAGAATAAAGATAAATTAAATGTTGTAGGAATAGATAGTGGTAATGGTCCAGTTAAACCTTCAATGGAGACTATTGGCAATGGGACTTATAAACCATTAGCAAGACCACTATTCTTTTATCTCAATCAAGCATCTTTAAAGAGACCAGCAGTAGAGAAGTTTGTAAAATTTTATTTAAATAATGCAAAAGTAATCGTGCCACAAGTAGGGTATGTTCCCTTATCAAGTAGCAAGTATCAAGAACAACTTAAAAATATAGAGTCAATAACCCAATAACATACTGTATATGTAGGCGCCTTCCAAAGATTGGGGGCGCTTATGTATATATAATTGAATTAATTTGAGAGGGAGGAATTTAATTGCTCAATTCACAAGATAAGAGTTTATTATATGCAAAAGAAGAAATAATAAAATGGATTCTTCGATTTTTTGCATCTGTTTCTATTTTAACAACATTAGGCATTATTATAATCTTATTTAAAGAAACTTTTGCCTTTTTTAATGAAGTATCTATTATTGAATTTTTTACTAGTGCTACTTGGGCTCCAATGATTAAACCAAGAAGTTTCGGAATTCTACCTTTAGTGGTAGGAACATTAATGATTGCTGTTGGTTCGAGTATTATTTCTATCCCTATTGGATTAGGAAGTGCAATCTATTTAAGTGAGTATGCTTCTAAGGAATGGAGTAAGGTTATTAAACCGATATTAGAGATTCTAGCTGGGATTCCTTCGGTTGTATATGGTTTTTTTGCTTTAACCTTTATTACTCCTTTAATTCAAAAGATACTTCCTCAGACTGGAGTATTTAATGCAGCGAGTGCAAGCATTGCCGTAGGAATTATGATTATTCCGATGGTTGCTTCTTTAAGTGAAGATGCTATGCGTTCGGTTCCTGATTCTATTCGCCATGGGGCGTATGCTTTGGGAGCTACTAAGTTTCAAGTGGTAGTTAAGACTGTTATTCCAGCGGCATTTTCGGGGATTATATCTTCATTTATTCTAGGGATTTCGCGGGCTATTGGTGAAACCATGATTGTTGCTATTGCTGCGGGGGCTAGTAGTGAACTAAATTTAAATCCATTACAGAGTATACAGACGATGACTGGTTTTATGGTTAATGCTAGTTTAGGGGAAACTCCTAGAGGAACGATTGAATATAAAACACTTTTTGTCGTTGGTGCCTTACTCTTTGTTATGACTTTAATTATGAATCTATTTGCCAAGTTAATTGTGCAGGCTCATGAGGAGGGGTATTAATGGAAGAGCAAATAAAACAAAAACAAGTTGATGAACCAAATATAACTAAGTTTCAGATAGATAAATCAGAAAAACGAAGAAGATTAAAAGGAATGTTATTTGAAAAGATTCTATTTTTATGTACAATTTTTGGAGTTGTTGTGCTAGTAATCTTGTTATTTGATGTCTTCCGGACAGGATTTAGTTGGTTAGATGCAGACTTTATTAATAGTTTTCCTTCTCGTTTTCCTAAAAATGCAGGGCTTAAGTCAGCGCTTGTTGGTAGCATCTGGGTTATTGGACTTGTTACATTAATTTCATTTCCATTAGGTGTAGGAACTGCCATCTATTTGGAAGAGTATGCGGATAAAAATTCTTGGTTTTTTCGAATTTTAAAATTAAATATAGCTAATTTGGCTGGTGTTCCTTCGGTTGTTTATGGTATGTTAGGGTTAGCAGTATTTGTTGAATTTTTAGGTTTTGGGAGGAGTATATTAGCAGGAGCAGCTACTTTGAGTCTACTTATCTTGCCGGTAATTATTGTTGCTGCTCAGGAAGCAATTAGGTCAGTGCCGAGCAATATTAAAGAAGGAGCTTATGCTTTAGGAGCAACAAGATGGCAAGTGATTAAAGGAATTATCTTACCATATGCGGCACCAGGAATATTTACGGGTGTTATCTTAGCTGTTTCAAGAGCAATGGGTGAAGCGGCACCATTGATTTTGGTAGGAGCAGTAGGTTATGTACCTTTCTTACCTCGAGGTCCTATGGATACTTTCACAGTATTACCGATCCAAATTTTCAATTGGGTTTCAAGACCACAGGCTGAGTTTCAAAATGTTGCAGCAGCAGGAATTATTGTCTTATTAGTCATACTATTATCAACTAATGGATTTGCAATCTTTTTAAGAAATAAATATCAACGATAAAATTAAATATTAAAGGTCATTTCAAAGTGGGAAGGAGACCATAGTAGTGACTTTTATTTCACAAGAAGTTACTATATTAGCAAATAAATTAGTTAAAATGGCTGACAATTTGAATGAATTAATTCAAGAATTCAATCTTTAATAGAGGCGATTAGATAAATCTAAGAGATTAGGAGGCACAAGTGATGTTAAATAGAACCAAAAATATATTAAAGTGGTTCCTAGATGATGAAGTTTGTGTCTGTTCACAAAAAAGTTTAACTAATGAATTAACAGGTTTTCCCGTGATTCCTGCATTTTATGGTCAATTACGTAAGTATTTGAAAGAAGAAGAGAAAAATATTGGGGTTATTTATTTAGATATTGTTGACTTTAGTCAAATTGAATTAGAATATGGCGAAGAAATCTGTGAAAAGATATTAGCTAGTTTAAGTAAAATTTTACGAAATATATCTACAAATACATTGAGGAAAGAAGACAAGATAGGGATTAGTAATCAGGGTGGAGATGATTTCGTTATTTTTCTAGCGGGATTAGATGATGAATTTTTGAGGGCAGAAAAAGAATTGATAGTTATAGCTAATCGTATTAAATCTGCAGTAGTAACTAGGTTAAATAAGCAACTTCATGTTCAAGAAGTCTTAGATTTACATTTAGGTCATGCAGTAATTGTAGGTAAAAAAGTAAAAAGAGTAGAAAATTCAGTCTATAAAACAATTAAAGAAGCAGCACAAGTAGCTAAAGATAAAGAATATAATAAATGGCGACGCAAAAGAGATATTTTAGCTGAAATAATTGCTAATGAGGAAATAAGAATCTTATTTCAGCCTTTAATTTCTTTGCAGTCAGGAGAAATAGTTGGGTATGAAGCTTTGACTCGTGGTCCTAAAGATAGTTACTTTGAGAGACCAGATCAATTATTTGATTTTGCCAAAGAAACGAATCTATTATTAGACTTAGAACGACTTTGTCGTAAACAAGCTTTAGTGAAGGCAGAATCATTTTTAGCAGGGAAGAAACTATCTTTAAATGTTAGTCCAGAAGTAATCGAAGCAAATGATTTTAAAAAAGGTGTTACTCAGGAGATAATTTCTAAGTTAGGGATCGAGAAGCAGAATATAATTTTTGAAATTACTGAAAAGACGGCTATTAATAATTTTGATATTTTCCATAAGACACTTAAGCATTATTATGAACAAGGCTATCAGATAGCAGTAGATGATGTAGGAAGTGGATATGCTAACCTACAGACTATATCTAAATTACACCCCCAATATATTAAATTAGATATGTCATTAATTAGAAATATTAATTTAAATTCCACTAAAGAGGCTTTAATAAGAGCACTAATTGATTTTGCTCATCAAGTTAATACTAAAGTGGTAGCTGAAGGGATAGAAACTTACGATGAATTGGAGAAATTAATCGAATTAGGCGTAGATTATGGTCAAGGTTATTTAATTCAACATCCTGTAGGACATCCTGAACCGATAACTGATAAATTAAGAAGATTTATTACTTGGAAGAATAATAGATTAGAAAGTAGATTCAGTATTAATGAGTTAAATATAGAAGATATTGTTCGACATGATGCTACTTTACAGAAAGAAGATTTGGTAGAAGAGGCAGTGAAATATTTTGAAGAAGATCCCTATTTAAATGGAATAGTAATTGTTGATGAAAAGGATTATCCTATTGGTTTAGTAATGAAAGATGAGCTGTATTATCGTTTAGGTAAGAGATTTGGTGTTTCATTATTTATAAAAAAGCCTATTAAATCAGTAATGGATAAGCATCCATTAATTGTAGAAGCCAATGATTCAATTGAACGAGTTTCTAAAAAGGCTATGAGTAGAGATGAAAATAAACTGTATCATTATATTATAGTGACTAAAGATGAGAAATATATAGGTACTTTATCAGTAAGAAGGTTACTGGAGAGTATGACAAAATTACAAGTAGATATAGCACAAAATTTAAATCCATTAACTGGGCTGCCAGGTAATACTTTAATTCAACAACGATTAGATAAGATTTTAAAGAAAAAACAACCATTTGCCATACTTTATATCGACCTTGATAATTTTAAAGCTTTTAATGATCATTATGGTTTTGAAAACGGAGATCAATTAATTAAATTAACAGCTAATATTTTAAACGAAGTAGCTGATGGTGAAGATTTTATAGGTCATATTGGTGGTGATGACTTCTTAATAGTAACGACTCCTAAGAAGGGAGAAGAATTATCTAAAAGAATAATTAAACGTTATGAAAGAGAAGTTGCTCAAGAATTAATGGTTAATGAAAACTTAACAACTAGATCTTCAGTCAATACTTCACAGAATCAAGCTTTACTTTTGCATCAACCGACTATATCTGTTGCTGTAATTACTAATCAGGATTATGATTTAAAGACAAGATTTGAAGTAGGTAGATTAGCAGCTCAGCTAAAGGATAAAGTAAAGAAAATTGAAGGTAGTAATTATTTAATTAATAGTTAATCGAATTTTATAATTATGTAAGAGTCTTAGCTAGCTAACTGTTAACAAAATATTAATGGTACAACCACAAAAAGGTCACCTTTCGCGGCAGAATACATTTTTCGAAACATCTAAGGTTCGTATCCGCCAAAAATAAGGCTTCCTAATCTATAGGCCGTCCTGTCCTGAGATTAGCTCACCACGTCCTGTGGTTCGGCCATATTTTCGGCTCCTACTCACCAAGATGTTGACCGAAAAATGTATAATTTGCTCAATATGACCTTTTTGTGTTCTAATCATTAATAATTATTTAATATTTTCGTAATCTAAATTTGATATGATTAAGATGTAAGAGATAATAGTTACTTCCCTCCCTGAGGTTAAATAGATTGGTAGGCCCAGCTATCAATAGATAGGCTGGGTTTATCTATGTCTTAAAATTTTAACGGAATATTAACATTTATCTAAAGTTTTTGTAACATAAATATGAGATAATTCTATTAAGAAGTAGGTAGGGAGGTTAAATAGATGAGTGAAGAAAAAATTCTAGTAGTAGATGATGAAGAGAATATTTTGGAATTAATTAAATATAATTTAACTCAAGATGGATATCAAGTCTCTTTAGCTTCTGATGGGCAGCAGGTTCTAGAAAAGTTAAAAGAAGGTCTTCCTGATTTAATTATTTTAGATATTATGTTACCGGGATTAGATGGGTTTGAAATTTGTAGACTTTTACAAGACAAGAATCTGATACAAAAGGTTCCAATTGTATTTTTGAGTGCTAAGACTGAAATAGAGAATAAAGTACGAGGGTTAGAATTAGGAGCTACAGATTACTTAACTAAACCTTTTAGCCCGCGGGAATTAACTTCTAGAGTTCGAGCAATCTTTAGGAGATTAGATTTAAATAATTCAGTACTTAAGGGGTCTTTTATTGAGTACGGAAGATTAACTTTAGATTTAGAAGGGTATAGGGTCTTAATCGATGAACAAGAAGTAGAGATGACAAATAAAGAGTTTAGTCTACTGACTTATTTAATTAATAAATTAGGTAAAGCATGCTCAAGAGATGAATTGTTAGCAAAAATTTGGGGTTATGAGACTTTAAGTAGTATTCGGACAGTGGACGTTCATATTAGAATGCTGCGTAAAAAGTTTAACAATTATGATATTAAAGCGTTAACAATTGAGACTGTACGAGGTGTCGGTTATAAATTAATTTATAACCGGGAAGGATAATTAAAGCTTAAGTCGACATTTGTTAACATAAATTTAACATTCTTGTAATATAGCTTTAACATTTGCTTGTTATAATAAAAGTGGATACAGATGTGACTTAATTAACAAAATTTTAGGAGGTTGGATAATGGGAAGGTTACTTAACAAAAGAGCAATTATTTTAGTAAGTATTTTAACAATGGCAGGTCTATTTCTCGTAGGTTGTGGGGGAGCTCAAAACCAGGGAGAAGGACAGCAAGGTTATGTACAAGTTAAGGGTTCTGATACAATGGTTAATATGGTACAAGTCTTAGCAGAAGAGTATATGGCACAAAATGAAGGAGTCTCTCTTTCTGTAACCGGAGGAGGATCCGGAACAGGAATTGCAGCTTTAATTAATGATAAAGTAGATATTGCTAACTCTTCACGAGTGATGAAAGAAGAAGAGATTAAACAGGCAGAAGCAAATGGAGTAGATGTTAAACGATTTGTAGTTGCTATGGATGGATTATCAGTTATCGTTCATGAAAGTAATCCAGTAGAAAATCTAACGGTTGACCAGATTGGTGATATTTTCAAAGGTGAAATTACTAATTGGAAAGAGGTTGGAGGGCTAGATAAAGAGATATCTCTTTATGGGCGTCAAAGCAACTCTGGAACATTTGTTTATTTTAGAAATAATGTATTAAAAGGTGATTATTCTGCTAATATGAAGCGTATGAATGGTAACGCTCAAATTGTAGAAGGAATTAAAGCAGACGAAGCCGGAATCGGTTATGTGGGAATTGGTTATGTAGTAAATGATAATGATAAAGAAATAGAGGGATTAAATATACTTAATGTAGCTAAGGATGCTAATTCAAAGCCAGCTAGTCCTCTTAAGCCAGAAAATGTTAAAACGGGAGATTATCCACTAGCTAGACCGTTAAATCAATATACTAATGGAGTACCAACAGGACAAGAATTAGAATTTATTAAGTATGAGTTAAGTGATGAAGGACAAGCAATTGCCGTTGAACAGGGTTTCTATCCTGTAAGTCCTAAGTTTAAAAAGATTAATGAGAAAAATTTAGGTAAGTAAGTTGCTATTTAGCTAATACATTAATTATAAATATAGTTAAAAATAGAGTAAAATATGAAGATAATAAATAACTGGAGATTCTTAAATTTTATCGAAAATAATCATAAGGAATCTCCGGTTGTTTTTTGGTTAATTTATTGACAGGAGGGTTTTAATTGCAGAAGCGGGGCAAATTGTCGAAGTTTAAAGAAAAGGCTATCGAATGGTTCTTCTTCGGTAACGGTATTCTAGCTATTATAATTTTAATTGGAATCTTTACCTTATTATTAAAAGAAGGATTGCCAACTTTCCAAGAAGTTAGTATTAAAGAGTTCCTAACTTCCACTGATTGGAATCCTACTTCTTATTCTAATCGTAGTTATGGGATTGTAAGCTTGGTTTATAGTACTTTATTAGTGACTGTTGGTTCTTTAATATTTGCGGTACCGCTAGGAATAGCTTGTGCTGCTTATTTAGCAGAGGTGGCTCATCCTAGAATGAGAGAAATTCTAAAGCCGACTGTTGAGATATTAGCGGGAATTCCATCGGTAGTTATTGGGTTTTTAGGAATTGTTTTAGTTGGACCAATGATTGCTAAGGTTTTTAATTTAAGTAATGGTCTTAATGCAATTAATGGTTCGATTTTATTAGGTGTTATGGCTTTGCCAACGATTATTAGTATTTCTGAAGATGCTATTTCTGCTGTTCCAGAAGAGTATAAACAAGCGTCTTTGGCTTTAGGAACGAATGAGTGGCATACTTTAATTACAGTTACTTTACCCGCGGCTTTATCAGGAATTATAGCAGCAGTTATGTTAGGAATGGGACGAGCTATTGGTGAAACGATGGCGGTTTTAATGGCTACAGGAAATGCACCAGCTTTTCCAGAAAGCATCTTTGATTCTGTGAGAACTATGACAGCTACTATAGCTGTTGAATTAGGAGAGGTTCCTTATAATACTACTCACTACTATTCTTTATTTGCGATTGGATTAGTACTATTCTTAATGACTTTCGTAGTGAATTTAATCTCTGATTTAGTTCTCCATAAGTATGGGGAGGGTGAATAATGGAATCTAGTAATCTTAAACAGAAGATAGGTTTTAATATATTACGGTTATCAATGTTAGTAATCCTACTAATTTTAGGTGTTATTCTATATGATATTATTAGTAAAGGGATTGGAGTAATTAACTGGCAGTTTATTACTGCCGCACCTAAGAATGGAATGACAGAGGGTGGTATTTGGCCAGCAATTGTTGGAACGTTTTATGTAACAGTAATCACAGCGGTAGTTGCAGTTCCTTTAGGAGTCTTTGCAGCTATTTATTTAAATGAATATGCTAGACAAGGAAAGATAACGAGATTAATTCGGATGGCTATTCGAAATTTAGCTGGGGTACCATCGATTGTATATGGTCTATTTGGCTTGGCTTTATTTGTTAATGTATTAGGTTTTGGAACTTCTATCTTATCGGCTGGTTTAACTTTAGGCTTAATGACTTTACCAGTAACTATCACAGCTAGTGAAGAGGCATTAAAGGCAGTGCCTAATTCTTATCGCCATGGTTCTTTAGCTTTAGGAGTTTCTAAGTGGCATAGTATTCGGACTAATGTCTTGCCGTATGCGATTCCAGGAATCTTGACCGGTACTATTTTAGGCTTAGCAAGGGCAGCAGGAGAAACGGCACCGATCTTATTTACAGGGGCAGCCTTCTTCTTACCGTTTTTGCCACAGTCACTTTCTAGTCAGTTTATGGCTTTGCCGTATCACTTATATATTATGTCAACTCAGCACCATGATATAGCTAAGGTGAGACCTTTAGCTTATGGGACTGCTTTAGTCTTGATAGTTTTAGTATTATCTATGAATCTAATCGCTATATTGTTGCGTTCTTGGTTAAGAAAGAAGAATAAATAACTTATTATTTTTAATTGGGAGCAGGAGGTAGAAAGAATGACTAACAGTACACATAAGATTATAGTAGAAGATTTAGACTTTTATTATGATGATTTTCAAGCATTAGAGAAAGTTTCTCTAAAAGCACCAGCTAATCAGGTAACTGCTTTAATTGGGCCTTCTGGTTGTGGGAAATCGACTTTTTTACGGACACTAAATCGTATGAACGACTTAATTGAGGGTACACAGGTAGAGGGGAAAGTATTAATCGATAACGAAGATATATACCAAGATGATTTAGATGTAGTTAGTCTTCGTAAGCGAGTAGGGATGGTCTTTCAAGATCCTAACCCATTTCCAAAGTCTATCTATGACAATGTGGCTTATGGACCTAAAGCTCATGGAATAAAAGATAAAGATAAGCTAGATGATATTGTGGAAAAGAGTTTAAAGAGAGCGGCTTTATGGGATGAAGTTCATGATAGATTGGATAAATCGGCAATTGGGATTTCTGGTGGTCAGCAACAGAGGTTATGTATCGCTAGAGCTTTAGCAGTTAATCCTGATGTTATTTTGATGGATGAGCCTACTTCAGCCTTAGATCCAGTGGCTACTGCAAAGATTGAAGAGTTAGTTGAAGAGTTAAAGGAGAATTATACAATTATAATTGTGACCCATAGTATGCAGCAAGCAGCAAGAATTTCAGATTATACAGCCTTTTTCTTAACTGGGGAAATAGTAGAAGCAGGACCGACTGAAAAAATCTTTGAAAGACCTGAGGATCAAAGGACAGAAGATTATATTACTGGACGGTTTGGATAATTTATAAATGAAGAGAGGAGTGGAGAGTAGATGGTAAGAAAAAACTTTGATCAAGAGCTAGAGAAGCTTAATCAAGAACTATTAAAGATGGGTAGTATGGTAGAAGAAGCAATTCATAAGGCAGTTACTTCGTTAGCAGAGAGTGATGTAGAGTTAGCTAAAGAAGTAAAAGAAAATGATGATGCGATTGATGATTTTGAAGTTGATATCGAAAAAAAATGTATTAGACTAATTGCTTTACAGCAACCGGTAGCTAAAGATCTTAGAACTATTGGGATGATTTCTAAAATAATTACTGATTTAGAACGAATGGGTGATTATGCTTATAATATTGCTCGTATTACTACAGAGATAGCCAATGAGCCGTTAATTAAACCATTAGTAGATATTCCACGGATGACTAAGATTACACAAGAGATGGTACGAGAGTGTTTGGATGCGTTTGTTAATTTAGATATAGAGAAAGCTAAAGAAGTAGCAGCAATGGATGAAGAAGTAGATAGGATTAATGACCAGATTTTAAGGGAACTATTAACTTATATGATGGAGGATGCTTCAACAATTACTCAGGCTACTCGTCTGATGTTTGCTGGTAGATATTTAGAAAGAATTGCTGACCATGCTACTAATATCTGTGAACGAATTGTGTATATGGTAACAGGGGAAAGAGTTAGCTTATAATTAAATAGAGATTTAAACACTAAACCTCCTAAATATTTAGGAGGTTTAGTGGCTATTATAAAGGAATTTAGTTACTGTATATAGAATGTTACACATATAGGCTATTGATGCTATATAATAATGAATAGCTTCTATTATTAATGTGTTGTTAAGAGGAATGATTAAGTAATGACAATGAATTCAATGCAGAGACAGAAGAGGAGACGGAAGCGGGATAGATCTTCTAAATCTAAGAATAAGAAAAATAAAAACTTTAAATTTACTAAAGGTATAATTATCTTTATTCTTATTATTTTTGCTTTATCATTTTTGTTTAATCTGTTCATTCATACTACCAGTAAAACGGTATTAACTGAATATGGTCAGGTTACAAAGTCATTAGAAGGAGAAGGATTATTTATCAGGGATGAAACGACAGTGATTACCCCTATATCTGGTCTATTAAAGATTGAAGTGCCTGAAGGTAAAAAAGTTAAAGCTAGTACTTTGGTAGCTAAAGTAGAGAATAATAATCGAGAATATAAATTATATAATCACGAAAGTGGTTTGATTAGTTACTATGTAGATGGTTTAGAATCAACTTTAAATCCTAAAGAATTGGAACAATTAACTTATAGATATTTTCAAAAGATACGATATAAAATTAATCAAGTTCAGAATGGAGATAAATTAAATAGTGGTAGACCAGTATTTAAAGTAATCAATAATTTTTCCTTATATCTAGTAATGCCTATTTCTAAAACTAAGACTTATTTATTTGAATCTGGTATGGGGGTTAATTTTAAATTGACTGAATACAGCAATAATAAATTTAATGCTCATGTGAAGGAGATTATTACCAGTCAAGATAAGAATTTATTAGTTTTACAGGTTAAAAAGTTTATACCTCTCTTTGCTAAATTACGTAAAATAGATGTAAAATTAATTCGTTCTTCATATAATGGTATTGTAGTTCCTGTTTCAGCACTAGTCAACAAGAATTCTAAAACAGGTGTTTTAGTCAGTAAGAATGATACTTTCACATTTAATGAAGTAAAGGTTTTAAGTAAGAACCAAGAAAGAGCTATAGTAAAAGGAATAAGCTTAGGAGTTAAAGTTCTTAAGGAACCTAAAGAAAAGATGGGAGGCTAACTATGAAAAAGACTTATGTTTTAGATACTAATGTTTTGCTTCATGACCCTACAGCTATCTTTGCCTTTGATGATAATCATGTTATAATTCCGATTGTAGTTATAGAGGAGATAGACTCACAGAAGAAAAGACAGGACTCAGTAGGGAGAAATGCTCGTGAAGTTTCTCGTTATCTAGATGATTTAAGAGATAAAGGGAAGCTTTATGAAGGTGTTGCTTTAGAAAAAGGTGGCACGCTTAGAGTAGAGTTAAATCATCAAGATGGAGACTTGCTTCCTTTAGGTTTAGATAAGAAAAAACCTGATAATCGAATTTTAGCTACAGCTATTGGGTTAAGTCGTGATCCTGAAATAGAGAAGCCTGTAATATTAGTAACTAAAGATATTAATATGCGTGTTAAATCAGATGCTTTAGGGTTAGAAGCTGAAGATTATGAAACTAACAAAGTAAATATTGATGAATTATATGTTGGCTTAACTAATTTAAAGGTTGATTCTAAACTAATAGATAAGTTATATTCTGAGAAAGAAATAAATTTAGAACAAGATTTTTATCCTAATGAGTTTATATTGTTAGAAGATAATTTAGGTAGTTCTCAGTCAGCATTATGTAGATATGACGATAAAAGCGGTGTAGTTAAACCTTTAATCTTTCAGAAGCCAGAGTGCTGGGGAATTAAGCCTAGAAATAAGGAGCAACAATGTGCTTTTGATCTGTTATTAAATGATGAGATTAAGTTAATTACTTTGGTGGGTAAAGCAGGAACAGGGAAGACATTATTAGCATTGGCAGCAGGTTTAGAGAAGGTTGTAGAGGAGAAATCGTTTAAGAGATTATTAGTAACTAGACCAATTGTACCAATGGGTAATGATCTAGGTTATTTACCAGGAGATAAAGATGAAAAACTACGACCTTGGATGCAACCAATCTTTGATAATATGGAGTTCTTAGTTGGGGGGCAAAGAGATGAAGATGCCTCTGATATAATTCAAGATTTACAAGATATGAATCTAATAGAGATGGAGGCCTTAACCTATATTAGAGGGCGAAGTATTCCACAGCAATTTATTATAGTTGATGAGGCTCAAAATTTAACTCCTCATGAGATTAAGACAATCATAACTCGAGTAGGAGAGGATACTAAGATAATCTTAACTGGGGATCCTTATCAGATTGATCATCCTTATTTAGATAGTAATAGCAATGGCTTGACCTACTTAGTAGAACGATTTAAAGAAGAGAAGATTGCTGGTCACATCACACTGCATAAAGGAGAACGTTCTACTTTAGCAGAGTTGGCGGCATCAGTTTTATAGATTTTTTAAGGAATACAGCCTTGGGGTTGTGTTCCTTTTTTAATCATTAAAGAGAGAATAAAAGAAGAAGGATAGTTAATCTATATCACGAATTTAATAAAGTAAGGAGGTTTGTAATATGTCTGAAATAGTTGAGGACTTACAACAAGTAAAGCATAATATTGCGGTAGCAGCAAAGCGAGCAGGTCGTGATAGTGATGAAGTAAAATTAGTGGCTGTTACTAAGACACGAGGTTTAGGAGAGATTAATGAAGTTGTAGATGCGGGGATAATCAATTTAGGAGAGAATAGGGTCCAAGAGATGCAGGATAAATATGGAGAAGTAAGTTCGAGAGTTAATTGGCATATGATTGGCCATTTACAGCGTAATAAGGTTAAGTATATTATGCGTATGGATAGATGTAATTTGATTCATTCGGTTGATAGTCTACGGTTAGCTAAGGAAATTAATAAGCGGGCTGGTAAGAATGGTCGAGTTATGAATATTTTAGTGCAGATTAATGTTGCTGGAGATGATAATAAGTTTGGCTTAAAACCGGAAGAGACGATCGAATATTTAGAGAAGGTTTCAAGTTTCGAAAATATTAAGGTTAAAGGGCTAATGACCATGGTTCCTTATGTAGAGGATACTGAAGAAGTGCGTCCTTATTTTAGAAAGTTAAAGAAGTTATTTGATAGAGCTAAGGAAGAGGTGATTCCTAATATTGAGATGGAAGAACTTTCTATGGGAATTACTAATGATTATGAAGTAGCAATAGAAGAAGGGGCAACTATAGTTAGAATCGGTTCAGCTATCTTTGGTCCGCGGCAATATTAAGAGAGATTGATGTATTCGGTAATAAACTGTAGTTAATAATAGAGAGTATGAGGTGAGATGATAGATGGCTGAAGTGAAGATAGGATTTATTGGCGCTGGGGCGATGGCGGAGGCTTTAATTAGTGGTTTGATTGCTAGTGGTAAGTTGAGTCAAGATGAGATTATTGCTAGCGATATTTCTGAAGGAAGAAGAAATTTACTAAATGAAGAATATGAAATTAAGGTAACAGATGATAATCTTCAGGTAATAAAAGAGAGTAATTATATCTTTTTAGCGGTTAAACCACAGATAATAGATGAAGTGTTAGCAGAAGTTAGTGATTCTATTACTGAAATACAGAAGGTGGTCTCTATTGCTGCGGGAGTAAGTACGATTAAGATTGAAGAAGCAATTGAAGCTAAGCAGGTACCAGTAGTACGGGTGATGCCTAATACGCCTGCTTTAGTTAATGAAGGAGCTATTGCTTATGCTCTAGGAAGTTATGCTAAAGACGAATTAGGAATCGAGATAGAATCACTTTTAAGTCCGATTGGAAGTGTAGTTCAGGTTAAAGAAAAGTTAATGGATGCTGTAACTGGATTGAGTGGTAGTGGTCCAGCTTATATATTATTGGTACTTGAAGCTTTAGTAGCTGGTGGGGTCAAGATGGGGCTTGCTCAAAAAGAAGCTAAAGAATTAGCAACTCAGACTCTACTTGGTACTGCTAAATTGGCTGCGGAAAGCGATCAACATCTAGCCGCTTTAAGAGACCAGGTTACCTCACCGGCTGGGACTACGGTAGAGGGATTATATGAATTAGAAAAGAATGGAGTACGAACTGGACTAATAGAAGCAGTAATTGCTGCCACAGAGAGATCAAAAGAGTTATAACTGAGAGAAGGAGTGGTTTAATGTACTTGTTAATTAGGTTGATTGATATGGCGTTTACGGTCTATAACTATATTTTAATTGCTAGGGTTGTGGCTTCATGGGTGCAGCCACCAACTCACCATAAGACAGCTCGAAAGATTTTGCGATTCATCTATGAGATGACAGAACCAGTATTAGGACCGATTCGAAGAATGTTGCCTACTAGTGGTATGGGAATTGACCTTTCACCGATCGTTGCTTTCATAGCTTTAAGTATTATTCATAGCTCAGTAATTAATATCTTAGTTAGACTACTTTAATATATTAATTCTGTTTTAGACTTTGGAGGGATTTCTTTGTTTGACCGAGAGAAATTGATGTCACATATAGAAGATGAAGAAGAAGAGATAACTTTGGCTAGTGCTTTAGATAAAGCGGAGTATGCTTTAAGGAGACATGAACCTACTTTTACTAACTTTTTAAATCCATATCAACGAAGTTTGTTAATACCACTGTTAGATCAGATTTATGACTTAAAGTATCATTCTTATGGTGGTTTTAAACAATCAGAACGTAAAAGGGTTGGGTTAATGCCGGACTACTATATGTTAGAGATAGTAGAGGAACCGCTTGTCTATTTAGAAATAAGCGGTAATTTTGATTTTGTTTCAGTTAGCCACCGTGATTTTTTAGGGGCCATCTTAGGAACGGGAATTAAAAGGGAGATGGTTGGTGATCTGGTAGTCAATAAGAATGGCTGTCAAGTCATTGTTGCTGAAGAGATTAAGGATTATTTAATGTTAAATTTCAAACGAGTACACCAAGTGCCAGTGCAAATTGAAGAGATTACTGCTGAAGAATTAGATGTAGAGCCAGAAAGGGTAAAAGAGTTAAAGAGTACTGTAGCATCTTTAAGATTAGATTCAGTAGCTAGTTCTGGTTTCTGTACTTCGCGAACTAAGATGGCAAAGAAGATTAAGTCGGGTAAGGTAAAGTTGAATTGGAAAGTGGAGACAGACCCAGCACAGATGGTTGATATGGATGATATCATTTCTATTCGCGGCCAAGGCAGGGTAGAGATAGATGAAAGGTTAGGAAAATCAAATAAAGGTAGGATTAAGTTAATATTAAAACGATTTATTTAGTTCGAGGAGTAAAAACAGGAGGTGCTAGATATGGAAGATTTAATGACTCCATTAGATATCTATAATAAGGAGTTTAATAAAACTTTTTCTGTTTGGTCGTATAATGTGGATGAAGTAGACGAATTTTTAGATTTAGTTGGTGAGGCCTATGAGTATATATATTTAGAAAATGAAGAGTTAAATAAAGAATTAACTGAGTTAAAAGAACGGTTGCGAGATTATAAAGAAAGAGAAGAAACATTAAGTAAGACGATAGATACAGTTAAAACTACGGCTGATAATCAGCAACAGAATGCTAAACAGGAAGCTGAAGCCATAATCAGAAATGCTCAATCTAAAGCAGAATTAATCATTGAAAAAGCAGAGGTGCAAGCTGAAAAAGTTCTGAAAGAAGCAGATAAACAGATAGCAGAGAAAAGAAGAGAGTATAAAAACTTAATAGAACATGAGCAGTTATTTACTATTAAGTTTAAGACTCTTTTAAATACTTATTTAACAATGCTAGAAGATAAAGAAGATATGGATGATTTAAAAGAAGAATTTAATGAAGAATTTGAAGCAAATCTAAAAGAAGATTTGGATGAAGATGATTTGCAGACTCTTAAGTTTAGTCAAGAAGAGGTTGCGACTATTGAAGAAGCTTAGATGGGATAGGAGGAGATGGCATGGAAAATAGAATAGCAGTAGTAGGTATTTTAATTGAAGAAAGAGAAGAGATTGCCCATCAGGTAAATGATATCTTAGCAGAACATGGAGAGATTATTGTAGGAAGGATGGGAGTGCCCTATAAGGAGAAAGGGGTCAGTATTATTTCTTTAATTGTAGATGGAACTAATGACCAACTTGGTTCTTTGGCTGGAAAGTTAGGGAATCTGTCTGGGGTTAAGGTTAAATCTGCAGTTACAGCGTAAAAATATAGTTGGAGAGTGGTAGAGATGAAGATTGGTATTATTGGTGCTATGGACGTTGAGATTGAACTATTAAAAGAGGATTTAGAATTAGAGAATACAGTTGAGAAGGTTAATATGAAGTTTTATGAAGGAAGATTAAATAATAAAGATGTAGTCTTAGTTAGAAGTGGTATTGGCAAGGTGAACGCAGCTCTTTGTGCTCAGATATTAATTGATAATTTTGCAGTAGATAAGGTTATCTTTACTGGAGTAGCAGGGGCTATAGATGAAGATTTAGATGTAGGCGATATCGTAGTTTCTACTGATGCTATCCAACATGATCTTGATGCTTCGGTAATAGGCCATGAATTAGGTGAAGTACCTAATATGGATAAGATAGTCTTTGCAGCCGATGAAGAATTAATTCTTTTAGCCGCAGAGGCAGGAAAGAAGTTAGTGGCAGATGGTGCTGATATTAAGGTTGTGAAAGGTAGAGTTTTATCTGGAGATCAATTTATTGCGGACTATGAGAAGGTGGCTTGGTTACGAGAAACTTTTGCTGGCTATTGTGCAGAAATGGAAGGAGCAGCGGTAGGACATGCTTGCTTTTTGAATGATACTCCGTTTGTTATTATTCGTTCTATGTCAGATAAGGCTGATGGTAGTGCTGAAGTTGACTATCCTACTTTTATGAAGAAAGCGGCTAATAGATCTTATGAGATAGTTGAGGAAATGCTTCGTAATATTTAGATTATGCTTGAAATTTGATTATTAATCAAATATTTTCTAATTAAGCTTGACGGGGGTACAATATTATATTATAATACGGTATTAGATGAACTATAGTTAAATATGTTAAAATAGATAATAATTTTAACTACGATGACAGAGAAGAGTAAGTAAGCAGGAGATTTTTAGCGAGTCAGGGGCGGTGAAAGCCTGATAATCGAAAGCTTATTGAAGATCATCTCTTAGTAGTCAATCTGAAAAAATATTCAAGTAGGATTGACCGGTTGACAGCCGTTATCTGTTTTAGAGATAGAGATATTAATTGTTAGGAGTAATATTAGCAAATTAATATTTCTAAAATAGGGTGGTATCGTGAGGTAAAAAACCTTGCCCCTGACCAGGGGCAAGGTTTTTTTAGTTTTAAGTTTATATTTATATTAATTTGGAGGTGCAGAAGTTAATGGATTATAAGGAAACATTGAATTTACCACAGACTGAATTTCCTATGCGTGCTAACTTATCAGAACGGGAAGAGGATTTTCAGCAATTTTGGAGAGAGAATGAGGTTTATGAAACAGCACTTAAGAAAAGAGAGGGAGCAGAAAAGTTTATATTACATGATGGGCCACCGTATGCTAATGGAGATATTCATATTGGTCACGCTTTAAACAAGATTTTGAAGGATATTGTGACTCGTTACAAAACTTTACAAGGTTATCAATCGCCATATATTCCTGGTTGGGACACTCACGGGTTACCGATTGAACACCAAGTTACTAAGGAGTTAGGAGCAAAGCGAAAAGAGTTAAGTACTGCCGAATTGAGAGAGCAGTGTGAGGAGTATGCGTTAAAGTATGTAGATAGACAGAAGGAACAGTTTAAGCGGTTAGGTATCTGGGGGGATTGGGATAATCCTTATATTACTCTTAAACCAGAGTATGAGGCAAAACAGATTGAAGTATTTGGTGAAATGATTAAGAAGGGTTACCTATATAAAGGATTAAAACCAGTACATTGGTGTCCGGACTGTGGTACTGCTTTAGCTGAGGCTGAAGTAGAGTATGATGATTCGCGAGGACCTTCTATTTATGTTAAGTTCCCGGTTAAAGAATCCTTTACAATTGGTAGTACTGAATTAACTAATGAAAGAAGTTATGTTGTTATTTGGACTACTACTCCATGGACGATTCCATCTAATATGGCGATTTCGGTGCATCCTGATTTTGAGTATGTAGTAGTTGAAGCAGAAGGAGATTTATTAGTAGTTGCTAAAGAACTATTGGATGAGATGATGGAGACTGTAGGTATTGATGAATATGAAATTATTGAAGAAGTAAAAGGTGAAGATTTAGAAGGATTAGTTACAAATCATCCTTTCTTTGATAGAGAATCACAACTTATTCTAGGAGATCATGTTACATTAGAACAAGGTACTGGTTGTGTGCATACTGCTCCGGGACATGGTCACGAAGACTATGTAATTGGACAGAAATATGATATTCCGGTCTTTGCACCGATGGATGACAACGGAGTCTTTACTGAGGAAGCTGGACCATTTGCTGGTATGTATTATGATGATGCTAATATTAAAGTAACTGAAATGTTAAAAGAAGATAATCTGCTTATGGACTTAAGCTTTATTGATCACTCTTATCCTCACTGCTGGAGATGTAAGAGTCCGGTTATCTTTAGAGCTACTGAACAGTGGTTTGCTTCGGTTGATGCAATTAAAGATGATGCTTTGGAAGCAGTTAAGGACGTAGATTGGTATCCAGAATGGGGAGAAGAACGAATTTCGAATATGATTAGAGATCGTGCTGACTGGTGTATTTCCCGTCAGAAGGTTTGGGGAGTCCCAATTCCGATCTTCTATTGTAAAGATTGTGGAGCAGATTTAGCTACTGCTGAGACATTAGATGTTGTTCGTGACTTATTTGCTGCGGAAGGTTCGAATGCTTGGTTTGAGAAGTCAGCATCTGAAATCTTACCGGAAGGAATATCTTGTGAAGAGTGTGGGGCAGTAGAATTTGAACAAGAATCGGATATTATGGATGTATGGTTCGATTCGGGTGCTAGTCATGCTGCTGTATTAGAGACCTATGATGAGTTAGAGAGACCTGCTGATCTATATTTAGAAGGTACTGATCAGTATCGTGGTTGGTTTAACTCTTCATTATTAACTTCTATTGCTTATAAAGGAGAAGCGCCGTATAAAGCGGTTGTTACTAACGGATTTACTGTTGATGCTAAAGGTAAGAAGATGTCTAAGTCGGTTGGGAATGTGGTATCTCCACATGAAGTAATCGATCAGTTTGGTGCTGATATTTTAAGGTTATGGGTAGCTTCTTCTAACTTTAAAGAAGATGTAAGAATTTCTGATAAGATTTTAAAGCAGAATTCAGAAGTTTATCGACGAGTTAGAAATACCTTTAGATATATCTTAGGTAATTTAGAAGACTTTAATCCAATCGATCATTCGGTTGCTTATGATGACTTATTTGAGATTGATAAGTGGGCGCTACACAAACTACAGAAATTAGTAGATGAGGTTACTAATGCTTATGATGAATATGAATATCATAAATTATATCATCTAGTTCATAACTTCTGTGCTGTAGAGATGAGTGCTTTTTATTTAGATGTATTGAAAGATAGATTATATACTTCGGGTACTAAGTCTAAGATTAGAAGAGCAGCACAATCAACTATGTATGAAATCTTTACTACATTGGTCAAGCTTTTAGCTCCAGTCTTAGTGCATACAGCTGAGGAAGCGTGGCAGCACTTACCAGAAGTTGGTAAAGAAGCAGCGAGTGTATTCTTAACGGAATGGCCAGAGATTACTGAAGATTATTTAGATGAAGAATTAGAAGCTAAGTGGGATAGATTATTAGCAATTAGAAAGGATGTCTCTAAAGCATTAGAGCTAGCTAGAAGTGAGAAAGTTGTGGGACATTCTCTAGATGCAGCGGTAGAGATCTATTCGTCAGAGAAAATTTATGACTTCTTAGCTCAATTTGAGAATCTATCTGATCTGTTCATTGTTTCTAAGGTTGAATTATTTCAACAAGAAGATGATGTAGGAGAAGATGCTTATTCTGGAGAAGAGACTGCTATTAAAGTAGTAGTTAAGCCAGCACCAGGTAAAAAGTGTGAACGGTGCTGGAAATATAGAGAGAGTGTTGGAGAAGATGAGGAACACTCTGAAATTTGCGCTGAATGTTTAGAAGTAGTAAATACTATGTAATGAAAATAGAATGAACAATTAATTTAAGCCTTATCTGTTATAGATTTTGTAACAGATAGGGCTTTTTTAATCTCCCCCTATTGATATTAAGCTATAAATAAATTAGGGGGAGATTATTAGTCTTGATTATTTATTATTTCAAATAAGATGATAATTATTAATGCAAAAGCACCAAATCCGAATACACTATTTATGTTGGATATATTTGCTTGTAAGTCTAAGTTTAAGGATTTATTTTTCATAATTTCGTTTTTATTATTAATCAAAATTAGATTTCACTCCTCTCAATAATTTTTAATAGAATATAAAGA
>Ga0208550_10030_pt1 | contig 44563 bp, 40 predicted proteins | sample Wag4S2014_12_3_FD_187356 | JGI IMG/M metagenome (GOLD analysis project Ga0208550, IMG submission 187356) | Deep subsurface shale carbon reservoir microbial communities from Ohio, USA - Utica-2 Time Series 2014_12_3 (SPAdes) (version 2) ... | reverse complement strand
ATATTCATATAAAAGTGAATATTAAATTTATTTTATTAAAAAAAGTTCGGATATATTCTAGATATATATTGACGAAAAAAGATTTTTTTGTTATTATAAACGTGTAGAAGAATTATATCCGAATAATAACCTCATATAATCGTGAGAATAAGGCTCACAAGTTTCTACCAGGTGGCCGTAAACTACCTGACTATGGGGGAAGTGTACCTAGGGTTCCACGTTGTTAGATGACAATGGTTTGGTCCGAGCGGTACAGTTGATGACACCGAAGGGATAAAAGCCCAGGCGGGGAGGTTCTGCTCTTAGTTGACAGTGGAATCTGCCTGCCTGGGTTTTTTTATATTTTAAATAAATGGTTTAACCACAAAAAGGTCATCTTTCGCGATAGAATAAATTTTTCGAACCATCTAAGGTTCATATCCGGTAAAAATAAGGCTTCCTAATCAATAGCACGTCCTGTGCTGTGATTAGCTCACCACTTCCTGTGGTTCGGCCTCATTTTTACCTCCTATTCACCAAGATGGTGAACGAAAAATTTATGATTTGCTCAATATAACCTTTTTGTGTTCTAATCATAAATAAGTTTAAGGGGAGAGATTTAATGAAGGTATTAGTAATTGGCAGTGGTGGTCGTGAAGATACTTTAGCCTGGAAATTAAGTCAGAGTACAAAGGTAGATGAAATTTTTGTAGCACCTGGTAATGCAGGAACAGCAGAAGTTGCTGAAAATGTAGATATATCAGACACTAATTTAGAAGAGTTACTCCAATTTGCTCAAAAAGAAGGGATTGATTTAACATTTGTTGGTCCTGAGGCTCCTTTAGTGGCTGGAATTGTAGATTCTTTTGAAGAGGCTGGATTGAAGGTCTTCGGTCCTAATCAAGATGCTGCACAGCTGGAAGGTAGTAAGGTCTTTTCTAAGAATTTAATGAAAAAATACAATATTCCCACTGCTAAGTATGAAGTTTTTACTGATGAAGATGAAGCAATTGGTTATGTTAAAGAAGAAGGAGCGCCTATTGTAGTTAAAGCAGAAGGTTTAGCAGCTGGGAAAGGGGTAGTTGTTGCTGAAACCGAAGAGGAAGCAATTGAGGCTATAAAGACTATTATGGTTAATCAGAAGTTTGGGGAAGCTGGAGAGCGAGTAGTTATTGAAGAATACTTAACCGGAGAAGAAGCAACTTTGTTAGCTTTTACTGATGGAGAAACAATTATCCCAATGTTGCCATCCCAAGATCATAAACAAGTTTATGATAATGATGAAGGGCCAAATACTGGAGGAATGGGTGCTTATGCGCCAGCACCAGTAGCTACTGATGAAATTTTACATAAAGCATACGAGGAGATATTAGTTCCAACTATTGAGGCGTTAAAAGAGGAAGGGATTAAGTTTAAAGGCATTTTATATAGTGGCTTGATGATTGAAGATGGAGAAGCTAAAGTCTTAGAGTATAACGTGCGTTTCGGAGATCCAGAGGCTCAGGTTGTCTTACCACTTTTAGAGACTGATTTAGTAGAAATAGCTGAAGCGATCATCGAAGAGGAATTAGCAGAATTCAATATAGAATGGTCAGACAAAACAGCAGTATGTGTAGTTATGGCCTCAGGAGGATATCCAATAGATTATGAAACTGGTAAAGAAATTAAGGGAATCAATGAAGCAAATGATAATAAGGATACTGTTGTCTTCCAAGCTGGAACTGAGTATAAAGATAATAAATTAGTAACTGCTGGGGGTAGGGTTTTAGGTGTCACAGCTTTAGGAAAGGGATACAAAGACACAATTAAAAGAGCTTATCAAGCTGTAGAAAAGATAGATTTTGCTGATGTCCATTATCGTAGTGATATTGGGGATAAAGCGCTGAATTATAAATAATGATTATGAAGGAGGAGGATCAGTGGATTATACCGATCAAAGAATAGGTATCATCGGCGGTGGTCAATTAGGTAAGATGATGATCTTAGAAGCTAAGAAGATGGATTTTGAGGTTGTTATTCTAGACCCTACTGTCCATTGTCCAGCAGATAGTATTACTGATGAACATATTGTGGCTGAATTTGATGATCGAGATGCTATCAGAGAGTTAGCCGAAAAATCAGATGTTGTAACTTATGAGTTTGAGCATATTAGAGTAGATATCTTAAAAGAGTTAGAGACAGAAGGTTATAGTATATATCCAACTCCTAAAAGTTTAGAAATAATTCAAAATAAATATAATCAGAAACAATTATTAAAGGCAGAGGGTATTCCTGTTCCAGATTTTATAAGAGTATCTACAATAGAAGATATTAAAGAAGCAGCGGCTAAATTTAATTATCCTATAATGTTAAAAAGCTGCACAGGTGGTTATGACGGTAAAGGTAATGCACTAATAAAAGATGAAGATCAGATTGGAGAATCTTATCAAGCCTTAGGAGCAGGAGATAATTTATTAATGGTAGAAGAATTCGTGCCTTTCACTAAAGAAATTTCAGTTTTAGCGTGTCGAAGCACTGAAGGAGAAATAATTACTTATCCTATAGGTGAGAATAATCACGAAGAAAGTATTCTAATTGAGACTAAGGTGCCGGCTGATATTTCTACTACTATTAAAGATAAAGCTTTGGAACTAGGACAAAAGGTTATGAACGTTTTTGCAGGTGTTGGTATTTTCTGTATTGAAATGTTTGTAACGAAAGATGGTAAAGTGTTAATTAATGAAATAGCTCCACGGCCTCATAACTCAGGCCATTATTCTATAGAAGGCTGTGTCACTTCTCAATTTGAAAATCATATCCGAGCTATTGCAGAGCTTCCTTTAGGAAGTGCAGATTTAGTAAATCCAGCGGTAATGAGAAATATTCTTGGGCAAGAAGAAAATAAAGGTGAAGCATGTGTAGTTGGAACAAAAGAAGTATTACAATTTCCTAATCTTAAACTGCATGTTTATGGAAAGAAAGTATCAAAGCCCGGCAGAAAGATGGGACATTTAACAGTCACAGCAGATACAGTAGAGGAAGCAACTCAAATGGCATTAGAAGCAAGTAGCTTAGTTAAAGTAACAGGGAGATAATAGTTGACAGTTGATAGTTAAAACCAAGTTTAAAGTCAAAAGTTTATCTTAGGTTCAGGTCAAGGTTTACGATAGACTCTGCTTTTAGTTCGGAAACTTTTTTCTGGGCTTCACTGTCAACTGTAAACTAATAAAAAGTGGGGGGATTTAATTTATGAAACCTAAAATTGGAATTATTATGGGTAGTGATTCTGATTTACCAGTTATGAAGGATGCAGCTAAAATTTTAGAGGAATTTGGTATTCCTTATGAAATTACGGTCGTTTCTGCTCATAGAACACCTGATCGAGTTTCTGCATATGCAGAAAAAGCAGAAGAAAGAGGGATTGAAGTAATTATTGCTGGTGCAGGAGGAGCAGCTCACCTACCAGGGATGACAGCTTCTCATACTTCACTACCGGTTATTGGGGTGCCGATTAAGACTTCGAAGTTAAGTGGAGTAGACTCATTATATTCTATTGTTCAGATGCCAGGAGGAGTTCCAGTGGCTACAGTTGGTATTAATGGGGCTAAGAATGCAGGATTATTGGCTATACAGATTTTAGGAGTAGCAGATGCAAAGATTAGAGAAAGTTTTAAAGAGTATAAAATAGATATGGCAGAAACAGTTAAGGAAACAGCATCAGAATTAGAGGAACTAGGTTATAAAGATTATTTAGAAAACCAATCATAACTTTTTTCACTCTTTCTAGGATCGGTTAATATTATGAAAGTATAATGTGTTAAAGGAGCGTGAATGCCGATGTTAGAAAGAGAAGAATCAACTCAGGCATTAGTTGGTATAGCTCTTGGCGGTGGTGGATTAACCGGGGTTATTCATATTGGTATTTTAGATGTTTTTCATCGCCATAGGGTTCCAATTGATGTTATTGCTGGAAGTAGTATAGGAGGATTGATTGCTGGATTATATAGTGTTGGGCATGACCCCCGAGAGTTAGAGAGGTTGGCCTTGAATTTTAAAGAAGGTAAATATTTTGATTTAAGTATAGAGTTCAATAGAATAATAAGGATTTTGATCAGCCTTTTACTTTCAAAATTAGGTGCTACTTCTAAGAGGATGCCGAGAGGTTTGATTTCTGGCAATGATATTGAAGAGTTTTTAGTAGAAGAGACAGAAGGTAAATTTTTTAATCAAACAGAAATTCCAGTAGCTATTACTGCTACTGATGTTGAGACTGGAGAGTTAATAGTATTTGTTAATGAAAGATTAGTGCCTGCTTTGCAGAACTTAAAAGATTATATTTTTGTTACTGATAAGCAGGTGGCTAAAGCAATTAGAGCAACTATTTCAATCCCTGGTCTATTTGAACCTTGTGAAATTAATGAAAGATTATTAGTAGATGGAGGAGTAAAGGATAATGTCCCAGCAGATATTCTAGATGAATTAGGTGTAGATATAAAGATTGCGATTGATTTAGGTTTTTCGCTTCAAGACGATAATTCAATTATGAACCCTATAGATATGGTGTTGCAATCTTTTGATATTATGGGACAAGAAATTTCAAACTTAAAGACAGAGAGTTACGCTGATTTAGTAATTAAGCCGCAGGTGTCGCATATTAGTTTGACTGATACTGATAAGATTCCTTACCTTTTAAAAAAAGGTAGAGAGATCGGTTATCAGTTAGTTCCTGAGGTAAAGAGATTAATTAGAGGAGGATAAGATGAATGGTGACTCGTAATATTTTTGCAAATATTAGTCCTTTGGATCATCGTTATTCTTTACGTGAAGATGAATTCCAAAAATATTCTCAGTACTTATCAGAAGAGGCAAAGGTTAAATGCCAAGCAGAAGTAGAAGTAGCATTAGTTAAGGCATTAGCCAAAGCAGGTATCTGTTCAATGGAAGTAGCTCAAGAAGTAAAAAAAGCTGCCGAAGGAATAAATCCTGAAGAAGTTTATAAAGAAGAAAGAAAGACAAAACATAATATTCGTGCATTGGTAAACTGCATTCAAAGGAAGGTGAGTGAGGAGGCTAAGCCTTATGTACATTTTACTACTACATCCTTTGATATAGTAGACACTGCTAATTCATTACGTTACAAAAAGTGTTCAGAGGAATTGATCTTACCTACATTAAAAGAATTAGAGAAAGTATTAATGGAGATTGCATTGAGAGAGAAAGAAACGATTCAGACTGGTAGAACCCATGGGCAACATGCAGTACCGGTTACTTTTGGATTTGCAGTTGCTGAATATGTTGATCGCTTAGGGAATCGAATTAAAGCTATAGATGAGACTACACAGCAGCTAAAAGGCAAGATTTCTGGGGCAGTAGGTGCTTATAATGCTAGTCATTTATTTTTTGATGACCCAGAAGAGTTTGAAGCTAATGTATTAGCCGAATTAGATTTGAAAGCAGGAAATTACTCTACTCAAATAGTAGAGCCAGAATACCTAACTGACTTTGTACATTCTTTAGTCTCTTGTTTTGGGGTGATTGCTAGCTTTAGTGATGATATGCGTCACTTACAGAGATCAGAGATTGGTGAAGTAGGTGAGTACTTCGATAAAGATCAAGTTGGTTCTTCAACAATGCCTCACAAAAGAAATCCTATCAACTATGAAAATGTCAAGAGTATGTGGAAAGAATTTATGCCACGGATGGTTACTATCTATCAAGATCAATTATCTGAACATCAACGAGATCTAACTAATTCAGCCTCAAGCAGATTCATTCCGGAAATAATTGTTGGTTTTTTATCAGCAGTTAACCGTCTGATTAGGACTTGTAAGAAGTTAGTTGTAGATCAAGAAAATATGAAAAGTAACTTTGACCAAAGTAAAGAGATGATAGTAGCTGAACCTCTATATATTTTATTAGCTTCTTTAGGACATCCTGATGCTCACGAAGCAGTAAGGAGATTAACTTTAGAGTCCCAAGAGTCAGGACAAACCTTACGGGAATTAATTCAAGAAAAAGATGAGTTAAAACTTTATTGGGATAAATTAAATCAGAAACAGGAGAAGCTATTGATTAACCCTGAAGAATATATTGGAATTGCCGTAGAGAAGACAGAAAAAGTAGTTAACTATTGGAAGAATGAGTTAGAAATTTAGAAATTTGGAGGTATAATAATGGAGAAGTTAGAGGAACTTTATGAAGGTAAAGCGAAAAGAATCTATGAAACTGAGGAAGATGACAAGGTTATTGTAGAGTATAAGGATGATGCAACAGCTTTCAATGGTGAAAAGAAAGGTCAGATTGCTGAAAAAGGCAAGTTTAATGCTGAAATATCTACTATCTTTTTCGAATTATTAGAGGAGAATGACATCCCTACTCATTTTATAGAACAGTTAAATGAGATAGATATATTAGTTAAGAAGTTAGATATTATTTTAGTAGAGGTTGTAATGAGAAATATAGCCGCTGGTAGTTTGGCTAAAAGATTAGGATTAGAAGAAGGAACTGAATTAAAGAAGCCGGTTTTAGAGTTTTATTATAAAGATGATGATTTAGGAGATCCGATGATTAATGAGTATCATATCTATGCTGAAGAATTAGCTACCGCTGATGAATTAGAGACTATTAAAGAGTTAGCTTTTAAGATCAATGAAATATTAGTAGACTTCTTAGCTGATAAAGGGATTGATTTAGTTGATTTCAAATTAGAGTTTGGAAAAGGTGTAGATGGTAAAGTATATCTAGGAGATGAAATATCGCCTGATACTTGTCGGTTCTGGGATAGTGAGACTAAGAAGAAGTTGGATAAAGACAGATTTAGAAGAGATTTAGGTGAAGTAGAAGGAGCTTACAAAGAGATATTAAATAGGTTGAAGTCGTAGGATTAAGGTTGAGGCTAAGGTTGAGGTTAAGGAGTAATGAATATTATTAGAAGTAAAAATTCGTATCGAGCACATTACAAATTTGCAAAAGATGATCTTTTAGTGTGTGGTTTCGCATATCAAAATTGATAAAACGGAGGAAGGGATAAAATGAATTGGAAAGTGGAAATTAAAACAATGTTGAAGAAGAGTATTTTAGACCCGCAGGGACAAGCAGTGGAGAGTGGGTTAGATGCTCTAGGTTATAAAAACGTATCAGATGTTAATGTAGGTAAGCATATGGAGTTAGTAGTTGAAGATGTAGAATCAAAAGCAGAGGTAGAATCACAGATTGAGGAAATGTGTGAAAGACTACTAGCTAACCCGGTAATTGAGGACTATACTTTTCAAGTTGAAGAGATGGAGGGATAGTATGAAGTTTGCAGTTATAACTTTCCCTGGCTCTAACTGTGACCAGGATTGTTATCATGTAGCTCAGGAAGTATTAGGACAACCTACTGATATGTTATGGCATAAAGACGCACAAGATTTATCAGAATATGATTGTGTAATCTTACCGGGTGGTTTCTCTTATGGAGACTATCTGCGAACAGGAGCAATCGCTAGGTTTTCGCCAATTATGAATTCAGTGATAGATTTTGCTAAGAATGGTGGTTTAGTAATCGGAATCTGTAATGGATTTCAAATTTTGTTAGAAGCAGGTCTCTTACCAGGGGCAATGAAGATTAATGATAATCTAAAGTTTGTTTGTAAGTATGTTAATTTAGAAGTTGTTAATGCTGAAACGCCTTTTACTAATCAGTGTAATAAAGGAGAAATTCTTCAAGTGCCGGTTGCTCATGGAGAAGGTAATTATCATATTGATGAAGATGGCTTAGAAGATTTAATTGCTAACGATCAGATCGTAGTTAGGTATGAAGATGAAGCAGAGAATCCTAACGGTTCTGTTATGAATATTGCTGGGATTTGCAATAAAGAGAAGAATGTATTTGGACTAATGCCTCACCCAGAGAGATGTTCTGAATCGATTTTAGGAAATGGAACTGAGGATGGATATAAAATTTTCGCTTCAATTCTAGAGTATGTAACTAAAGGGAGTGAGCAGTGTGGCTAATAAACCTTGGGAGAATGAAGGGCTAACAGAAGCAGAATACAAAATGATTGTTGATATTTTAGGTAGAAAGCCTAATAAAACAGAATTAGGAATGTATGGAGTTATGTGGTCAGAACATTGTAGTTATAAAAATTCTAAGAAGGTTTTAAGAAATTTGCCAACAGAAGGGGCAAGAGTGTTACAAGGACCTGGTGAAAATGCAGGTATTATTGATATAGGTGATGAACAAGCGGTTTCTTTTAAAATAGAAAGTCATAATCATCCTTCGGCTATTGAACCATATCAGGGTGCAGCTACTGGTGTTGGAGGAATTATTCGTGATATCTTTACTATGGGTGCTAGACCGATAGCATGTTTAGATTCTTTACGGTTTGGTGACTTAAATAATGAGCGAGTACAATTCTTACTTGAGGGTGTAGTAGAAGGTATTTCAGGTTACGGTAACTGTATTGGAATCCCAACTGTCGGTGGAGAGGTCTATTTTTCTGAAAGCTATCAAGAGAATCCATTAGTTAATGCGATGTGTGTAGGAATTATGGATCATGAAGATATTTCGACCGGAACTGCTAAAGGAGTAGGTAATCCGGTAATGGTAGTAGGCGCCACTACTGGACGAGATGGGATTCAAGGAGCTAGTTTTGCTTCTGATGAATTAACAGAGGATTCAGAAGAAGATCGTCCAGCGGTACAGGTCGGAGATCCATTTATGGAGAAATTATTATTAGAAGCATGTTTAGAATTAATTAAGACTGGTGCTTTAGTAGGTATTCAGGATATGGGAGCTGCTGGCTTAACCGGTTCCTCTTGTGAGATGGCCAGCCGTGGTGGAGCAGGTATTGAGTTAGATATTGATTTAGTTCCTAAGCGAGAAACAGGAATGAACTCTTATGAAGTAATGTTATCAGAGTCGCAAGAGAGAATGTTAGTTGTGCCCAAGAAAGGGAAAGAGGAATTAGTAGAAGAAATCTTTGAAAAGTGGGGGTTAAACGCAGCGGTTGTTGGTAAAGTAACCGATGATGGAATGCTTAGAATCTTAGATGAAGGAGAGGTAGCTGCCGAAGTGCCGGCTCGTTCATTAGCCGATGATGCTCCAGAGTATGATCGAGAATCAGAACGTCCAAGTTATTTAGATGAAGTACAGAGCTATGATTTAAGTAGTCTTTCAGAGCCAGAAGATTATAATGAAGCATTGTTAGAAGTGTTACAGTCTCCTAATATTGCTAGTAAAGAATGGGTTTATGAACAGTATGATCATATGGTAAGAACAAATACAGTAGTATTACCTGGATCTGATGCTGCAGTATTACGAGTTAAAGGAAAAGAAAAAGGATTAGCTATGACAACGGATTGTAACGGTCGTTACTGTTATCTTGACCCAGAAACAGGTGGGGCTATTGCTGTAGCAGAAGCTGCTCGTAATATTGTCTGTTCGGGTGCTGAACCGGTAGCAATTACTGATGGTTTAAACTTTGGTAATCCGATGAAACCAGAGATCTTCTGGCAGTTTGAAAAGTGTATTGACGGTATTAGTGAAGCTTGTTTGAGTTTAGGTACTCCGGTAACAGGTGGAAACGTAAGCTTCTATAATGAAAGTCCATCAGGAGCTATCTATCCTACGCCGATAATTGGGATGGTTGGCCTGTTAGAAGATATTAATCAAGCAACTACGTCTGATTTTAAAGATGAAGGAGACGTAATCTTATTACTTGGTGAAACGAAAGATGAACTTGGTGGTAGTGAGTATTTAAATACTGTACATGATTTAGAGACTGGTAAAGTTCCGGAGTTAGATTTAGATCTAGAAAAGCGGGTTCAAGACACTTGTTTAACAGTAATTAAAGAAGGAATAGTTAAATCAGCTCATGATTGTGCGGATGGTGGTTTAGCAGTAACTTTAGCAGAAAGTTCTATTGCAGGAGGTTTAGGTGCTGAAGTTGAAATCAATAGTGATATGGCTCCTAGTAGTTTATTATTCTCTGAATCCCAAAGTAGAATCGTTATTTCTGTTGCTAAGGAAGATGTAGAAAAGGTAAAAAATCAAGCAACAGAAAATGAAGTTTCTGTTACTAAGTTAGGAAGAGTTAATGGAGATAAGTTGATCATTAATGATTTGGTTAACATGAAGATTGGGGAGATGAAAAAGAGATGGAAAGAGAGTATTCGCTCCAAAATAGAAGGATAAATGATAAGATGGAAGAAGAGTGTGGAGTTTTAGGTATTTATTCTCCAAAAGGAGGGTGTGAAGTCAGCAATCTAGCTTATCTAGGGCTTCATGCTCTTCAGCATAGAGGTCAGGAAAGTGCTGGGATCTGTGTTAACCAACAAGGTGAGTTTAAGCTTCATAAGGATATGGGATTGGTTACTAATGTATTTGATGAAGAGAAGTTATTAGAGTTGACAGGTGAGATGGCTATCGGTCATGTTCGTTATTCAACAACAGGCTCAAGCCTATTAGCCAATGCTCAACCAATATTAGTTAACTGTAGTAAAGGAGATTTAGCTTTAGCTCATAATGGTAATCTTGTTAACAGTGCAGAGATGAAGGTGAATTTAGAAAATCAAGGTTCCATATTCCATTCTACTCTTGATACGGAAGTAATTGCTCATTTAGTTGCTCGTTCATTTAAGGATGATATTATTGAAGCCTTCATTCATAGTTTGCAGCAATTAAAAGGGGCTTTTAGTATAGTAGCTATGACAGAAGAGAGTCTAATAGCTGCTAGAGATCCTCATGGCTTTAGACCGTTATCGATTGGAAAATTAGGTGAGAAGTACGTTGTTGCTTCGGAAACTTGTGCTTTTGATATTATAGGTGCTGAACTGATAAGAGATGTAGAGCCAGGAGAAATAATAGTTATTAATGAAGACGGAATTAGAAGCTTAAATTATAGTGAGCCGAAGCCTCATACTTTCTGTGTCTTTGAATTTATATATTTTGCTCGTCCAGATAGTATAATTGGTGGTCAGAATGTACATTTAGCCAGAAGGGCTATGGGTAGACAGTTAGCAAGGGAGATAGATCAAGAGGTTGATTTAGTAGTGCCAGTGCCTAGTTCGGGGATTTCGGCAGCCCTTGGTTATGCTGAAGAGTCAGGAGTTCCGTACGAAAAAGGGATTTTAAGGAATAGATATGTAGGTCGTACTTTTATTCAGCCTACACAAGAGATTAGAGATTTGAAAGTTAGAATCAAGTTAAATCCGGTTAAAGAGATTATCGAAGGGAAGAAAGTACTGTTAATTGATGATTCGATCGTTAGAGGGACTACTAGCAAACAGATTATTAGAATGGTCAAAGAGGTAGGAGCTAAAGAAGTGCATATGGCTATCTCCTCTCCCCCAGTAACTGATCCATGTTATTATGGGCTAGATACTTCTAGACGACAAGAGCTAATAGCTGCTCAAAAGAGTATTGATGAAATCTGTGAGCATATTGGTGCTGATTCATTGCATTACTTGACACAAGAAGGGCTATTGAACTCAATTAATGCTGATAATTATGGTTTTTGCACATCATGTTTTGATGGGAACTACCATGTGCAAGTTGGTACTGGAAAGTTTGCATTGGAGTAAAAGGAGGTAGCAAAATGGGACTATCATATAAAGATGCTGGTGTTGATATTGATGCTGGAGAAGCAGCTGTAGATAAGATTAATGATGATGTTAAATCTACTTTTGGACCTGAAGTTTTGACTGGTTTAGGCAGTTTTGGTGCCTTATTTGCTCCAAACTTTGATGATTATGAAGAACCTATCTTAGTCGCTGGAACAGATGGGGTAGGAACTAAATTAAAAGTTGCTTTTATGATGGATAAACACTATACTATTGGCATAGATTTAGTGGCGATGTCGGTTAATGATATTGTAGTACAGGGAGCTCGTCCTTTGTTCTTCTTAGATTATTTGGCTATTGATAATTTGATTCCAGAGAAGGCAGAAGAAATAGTACATGGTATTAGCCAAGGTTGCAAAGAGGCCGGTGCTGCTTTAATTGGTGGTGAAATGGCAGAAATGCCTGGTTTTTATAATCAGGATGAATATGATTTAGCTGGTTTTGCTGTGGGGATAGTTGATAAAGGAGATTTAATTACTGGTAAAGAAATCTCCCCTGGAGATAAGATAATTGGTTTAACTTCTAATGGAATTCATAGCAATGGTTATTCGTTAGCACGAAAGGTACTATTCGATATTGCAGGCTATAATGTAGAAAGTGAGATAGAAGAATTAGATGGAACCTTAGGTAATGAATTATTGAAACCAACTAAAATTTATGTTAAACCTATATTAGAGCTAATGAAAGATTTTCAACTGAAAGGTGTTGCCCATATTACAGGTGGAGGTTTAATAGAGAACGTACCTCGAATCTTACCAAATAAAATGGAAGCAATGATTGATTCACAAGTTTGGCCTACACCAGTAATCTTTGATTTAATTCAGAATGAAGGAGAAATACCACTTAAAGAGATGTATAGAACCTTTAATATGGGGATCGGTATGGCTGTTGTAGTTGATGAATCTGATGTAGAAGGAATTTTGGACAAATTAAAAGCAATAGGCGAAGAAGCCTATATAATCGGTGAGATTAAAAAGGGAGATCAATCGGTTACTTTGAATTTAGATACATAAGAGAAATGAGGTGCAATAATGTGGGTAAGAGATTAACTATTGGGGTTTTAGTATCAGGAAGGGGAACTAACCTACAGTCTATCATTAATAGTATTGAAGATGGCAGATTGAAAGCAGAGATTGGGATTATAATTAGTGATAATCCTGAAGCTAAAGCTTTGGATAGAGCAGAAAATCATGGAATAAAAAGTATCTGCATAGAAGAAGATAATTTTAACATCAAACAAGAATATGAGGAAGAAATGATAAAGGTATTAGAAGAAAATGGAGTAGAACTAGTAGTTATGGCTGGTTTTATGACGATTTTAAGTTCATATTTCGTTGATTATTATCGCAATCGGTTAATGAATATTCATCCTTCTTTATTACCAGCTTTTCCAGGGGTAGATGCTCAGCGCCAAGCTTTTAAATATGGTGTCAAAGTAACTGGTTGTACGGTTCACTTTGCTTATGAAGGTATGGATACTGGACCGATTATTTTACAGGAAGCAGTACCAGTTTTAGAAGATGATACAGTAACTAGTCTTTCTAAACGAATTTTGGCAGTAGAACATCGGATTTATCCAAAGGCTATTCAGCTTTTTGCAGATGAAAGACTAAAGGTAGAAGGAAGAAAAGTGGAGATTTTATAAAAGTAGCGAAGGAGTGATAAGATGTCGAAGGTAAGATATGCACTAATCAGTGTTTCTGATAAAACAGGGGTTGTAGAATTTGCTCAAGGATTAAGTGAGTTAGGAGTTAAAATCATTTCTACTGGTGGAACAGGGAGAAAGTTAAGAGAAGCAGGTATTGAAGTAATCAATATTTCTCAAGTTACAGACTATCCAGAAATGATGGATGGGAGAGTAAAGACTCTTCACCCAGCGGTTCATGGTGGGATTTTGGCAGTTAGAGAGAATGATGAGCATATGGAGGAGATTAAAGAGCAGGGAATTAAGCCGATAGATTTAATTGTAGTCAATCTTTATCCATTTGCTGAAACGATTGCTCAAGAAGATGCAACCTTTGGAGATGCTATTGAGAATATAGATATTGGTGGCCCAACTATGATTAGGTCAGCAGCTAAGAATCATAATGATGTAGGAGTAATAGTTAATCCTAAAGATTATAATAGGATTTTAAATGAATTAAAAGAGAATGAATTAAATCTGGAAGTAAAAACAAAATTAGAATTAGCTTATAAAGCATTTAAGCATACTGCTGAATATGATCATTTAATCCAAAATTATTTATCTAAATTTGTGAATGGAAGCTCAGAATTACCAGCAGTAGTTAGAGACCGCTATGAAAAGGTAAGTGACTTAAGATATGGAGAAAACCCCCATCAAAATGCTGCTTTTTATGAAGAGGCAGAGACTACAGAACCGTCAATTACTACGGCTGAACAATTACATGGCAAGGACTTATCTTTTAATAATATTAATGATACTAATGGTGCTCTAGAATTGGTTAAAGAGTTTTCAGATAAACCAGCAGTAGCGGTAATTAAACATGCTAATCCTTGTGGAATGGCTAGGGCAGATAGTTTAGCAGAGGCCTATAAGAAGGCTTATGCTGGAGATCCCACTTCTGCTTTTGGTAGTATTGTTGCTTTAAATCGTAAAGTAGATATAGAAACTGCCCAGGAAATAGCTGGACCAGAAAAGTTTGTAGAGGTAGTTATTGCTCCTGATTTTAGTGAAGGGGCTCTAGAAATTCTAAAAGAACGTTGGGAAGATGTTCGATTGCTAAAGACTGGTGAGTTATTTATAGACCAGAATACTAAAGAAAAAGATATGAAGAAAGTAGTTGGAGGTCTATTAGTCCAGGATAGAGATATAGTTCAATTAGATGAATCGGAATTAGAGGTAGTAACTGAAAGAGAACCAACAGAAGAAGAAATGGCGGATCTCTTATTTAGCTGGAAAGTAGTAAAGCATGTTAAATCTAATGCGATCGTAATGGCTAAAGATGAACAGATTGTAGGTGTTGGCGCGGGACAGATGAGTCGTGTTGATGCTATGATTATTGCTGGTCGTAAGGCTGGCGAGAGAAAAGAAGGGGCAGTAGTGGCTTCTGATGCATTCTTCCCGTTTAAGGATGCTATTAAAAGAGCTGCTGAAACTGGAATTAAGGCTATCATTCAACCGGGTGGTTCAATTAGAGATGAAGAGGTAATTGCTGCTGCAAATAAACATGATATAGCTATGGTCTTTACAGGAAGAAGACATTTTAAACATTAATTTATTATAGACTCTTTGGGTTTATAATGATATTAATTTTAAATCTTTCTAGAAATTCATCTAAAATGTAGCAAGGAAACTCCATCTAAATCTTGTTTTGGATTAGGTGGGGGAAGTTGACATTTTTGCAAAGATGATCTTTTTGTAATCAAATAGTAATATAATAAATAAGAATTCAATACCATATTAAGGTAGAAGAGATTCAAATAACCACTTGTCATCTGGCCTTAAAAGTAATAAAATATAGACAAAGGATATTTGAGTTATTAGTTTATGTAAATATAGGTATCAGATTATTGATTGTTTTTGAACAAATATCAGCCGTACACTTGGATGCTTATGGCAGATAAATCAATAATTGTGAAAAAAAGTTGTGAATTTATGAAATTAAGAAGGAGTTTTATCATTTATGTATAAATATTAACATGGTGGAAATGTAAAAAATATTTAGTAGCTTAAGGATGTCATTGATTGTTCTTAACTGAACAAAGTATTAAAATGACAGATTATTATTTAGGAGGTGGTAGATAAAAGGAGGGGCTTAAGAGAGACTTATGTTAGGAACGAAGGGGAAGTTGGGAAGGTTAGTCATTTGTTAATTTTTAATGTCAGAGTAACGGAGTAGACCAAATAATTATAAAGGATAAGGTGAAATAGGCATGAAAGTTAAAAATAATTCATTTTCTGGAGGCTATGTATTTAATCTTGAAGGTAAACCTCAGGATAAAGTCGTTGAGCTAGAAATCCCTTCACAAGTTTGCATCCCATTAAAACAGGGTTTTGGTCAGGTAGTAGAACCAACGGTCGAGCCAGGTGAAGAAGTAAAGGCTGGTCAGATTATTGGTAAAAGTGATAACTCTGAATCTACTCCAGTACAGGCAAGTGTTAATGGGACAGTAAAAGAGGTTACTAGTAAAGCAATTATTATAGAAGCTGATGGCACATCTGATTGGCAGCCAGTAGAAGGGCATGGTTCAGATTGGACTAGTATGTCAGCCGAAAAGATTGAAGAATTGCTTTACAATTCTGGAGTTACTTCCTTAGATAATCAAGGAATACCGACCAGATATCAAAGCTCGTCGATCTCTACAGATGATGTAAAACATGTAATTATTAAGGGAGTAGAGTCTGATCCTTATAACTTATCATTATCAGCTCTTTTACAAGATGGTAAGTTATCTCAATTTGCTGATGGTTTAAAAATTCTGCATAAGATATTACCACAAGCTAAAGTGCATGTAGCTATTAATAAGAACCGTCAGAATTTAATTAAAGAATTGAGTAATTTAGTTGGGAGTAATAACTGGGTTCAGTTATATAGCGTTGAGCCTAAGTATCCTCAGGGTAGCGATAAAGTATTAATTCCGACTATTCTTGGCAAAGAATATACAGTTGGAGGTTCAGCAACAAAGCTGGGTGTAATTGTATTTAAAATGCAGACTATTCTGCATGCTTATGATGCTGTAGTAGAAGGGAAACCATTAATAGAACGTCTAGTATCATTATCTGGAGAAGGTTGGAAAGAAAACCTTCATGTTAAAGTGAGAGTGGGGACTCCTGTAGAGGCTATTACAAATAAATGTTTAAATAATGGTAACTACAGAATTGTTTCTGGTAATATATTAGCGGACCAAGCAGTTACAAGTTATAAGTATCCGGTCACTCGTGAATTTGATAATTTAAGTGCAGTACCGGAAGGTGAGGGGCGTGAAGTATTCGCATTCGTACGTCCAGGAGCAAAGAGGGCTTCTTATTCAAATGCTTTTCTTTCAGCTCTGTTCTCTAATTTAAGTAGTAATTGTGACACTAATGTTCACGGAGAAGAAAGACCTTGTATTTCTTGTGGCTATTGTGAACAGGCTTGTCCAGTCGATATATTCCCACATCTTGTTGAACAGTATACAGCAAAGAGCAATGTAGATGATGAATTAATTAGATATGGTATTTTTGATTGTGTAGAATGTAATTTATGTACTTTTGTATGTCCGTCCAAAAGACCTTTAGGAAAGCACATCAAGCAAGGAAAGCAGTTCTTAATGAACAAAGGTTATGCAGTTAAGTAAATCTATAGTACTTGCTGATTTGGAGTTGGATAGAATTAGGAGGGTGAATAAAGAATGAACGGACTTCGTGGTCTTTTTGATAATTTAAAGAATAATGAATCATTAAGCGCCTTCAAGCCCGCAATTGAAGCAGTAGATAATATCTTTTTCGGGCCTGAAGAGGTTACTACGTCTGCACCACATATTGTAGACAAGAATGACACTAAGAGATATATGACTATGGTAATTTTAGCTTTATTACCGAGTACTTTTGCAGCGATTTATTTTTATGGTTGGCGTGCTTTATCTATTATTTTAGTTTCTTATATGGCTGGTGGAATAACAGAAGTATTATTTGCTATGATTAGAAAACATGATATTCATGAAGGTTTTCTAGTTACTGGACTTATTTTTCCACTAGTTTTGCCACCAACAATTCCACTTTGGATGGTAGCAGTAGGATCGTTTTTTGGTGTTTTCTTTGGTAAGGAAGTTTTTGGAGGGACAGGGCGAAATGTATTTAACCCGGCCATCGTAGGTCGTGTATTCCTTTCGATTGCTTTTCCAGTCACTATGAGTACAAAATGGGCAAAACCAGTGACTGAAGGATTAGGAAGATTATTTAACTATGCAATCCCAGCGGATGCAATTACGTCAGCAACTCCATTAGCTGTTCTTAAGACCGGAGGTGTAGAAGCTCTTACTAAAAGCACTTCCTATTCTGAACTTTTATTTGGTGCTGTCGGAGGTTCTATGGGAGAAACATTCCGTATTGGAATAATTCTTGGAGGTATATTCTTAATTATTACTAAGATAATAAACTGGAGAATTCCAGTGGCTTATATAGGTTCGGTATTTGTTTTATCTGCTATTGGAAATCAGTTTTTACCGCAGGTTGCACCGCCAATGTATCAGATTCTTACAGGAGGTTTATTATTTGGGGCCTTCTTTATGGCGACTGACCCGGTAACTTCTCCTTTCACAAAGAGTGGAATGTGGATATTTGGTATCTTTGCTGGTCTCTTGACCCTGCTATTTAGAACGTTTGGTGGTTATGTTGAGGGTGTAATGTTCAGTATATTATTAGCTAACTCAATCACACCTTTAATTGATAGCGTTATTCTAAACGCAAAATTCAAACCAAGAAATGATGGGGTAGTTTACAATGAAAACTAATACTAATTTAGAACAACCGGAGATTACAACTAAGGATATTCTGTTGGATAAGGCGAAGATGGTAATCTTTATGTTAATTATTGGTTTAGTTGTATCGGGTATGTTAGTAGGGCTGAGTACTTATACGAAGCCTATTGTACAGAAGAATCAGAAACTTAGAAAGATGCAAAAGGTTCTCGATTCCTTTGCTATCAGTTATACAAAGGATAATATGGCACAGGTTTATAAGGAAAAGATTAAAGTTGTAGAAAAAGGTGGACAGAAATTTTATAAGACTAGTAATGGAGATATTGCCTTTATGTTTGAAGGGAAAGGGTTATGGGCACCTATTACTGGGTTTATAGCATTTAATTCTGATATGAAGACTTTAAAAGGAGTTTCTATCATGTCACAGGGAGAGACGCCTGGACTTGGTGGAAGAATTAAAGAAGCATGGTTCCTTAATCAATTTAAGAACTTAGATTATAAACCAAAACTTGTAGTTCTTAAAGCAAGTAAGTCTCCTGATAAACCTAATGAAGTAGATGGAATTGCTGGGGCAACTTTATCTGGGAAAGCTCTCCAGAAAATATTAAATAACAATATTGATGAAGCCCTGAAGCAATTGGAGGTGAAGTAAGATGTTAAAGAAGCTATACTATAAGTTTAAATATACTAAGCCATTTGCGCTTATGTATGACGGAATTTGGTCTGAAAACCCGGTTCTTTTATCAGCACTAGGTATCTGCTCTGCGTTAGCGGTAACTAATAGAGTAGTAAATGGAATTGCTATGGGGTTAGCGGTTACTTTTGTTGTAATGGTTTCATCAGTTCTTACCTCATTGATTAAAAAGTATATTCCAAATCGTGTCAGAATAGTTACCTATGTAATTTTGATTTCAGCATTTGTAGTTGTAGTAGACCAGTTCTTTAAAGCTTTTTATCCAAGTATCAGTCGGGCTTTAGGTCCTTACGTTGCCTTGATTATAACTAACTGTTTAATCATGGGACGAGCGGAAGCCTTTGCTACTAAGAATCCAGCTAAGTTTTCGATAATGGATGGTTTTGCTCATGGTATGGGTTATACTATCGTTTTAATTATAATCTCTGTAATAAGAGAGGTACTTGCCTTTGGAACGTTAATGGGCGTTAGTGTTGTTGGAGAAGGATTTACAAAATGGGTAGTAATGGCTATGGCACCAGGTGGTTTCTTCTTGTTAGCAGTATTAACCTGGGCTGTTCGTGAACGTCAGATATTTGAAGAAGAGGAAGGCGATACAAAGAATAGTCGAGCTACTCTTGAGACTTCTGAGGATTTATTATCAGAAGCAGCATAAAGTAGTTTCTTTGGATGGTTTTAAAATTAATGGTCAAATTACTAAAATATATGGAGGAGAAGTAATATGCCTGAATCTCTGAGTATTTTTATAGCAACGATTACATCTCATAATATTGCATTGACTTATATTCTTGGGATGTGTCCGATGATTGGGGTATCAAAGAACCTTAATACGGCTGTTGGTATGGGAATGTCAGTAACGTTCGTTGTAATGCTGACTGCTATAATTAACTGGCCGATATATAATCTGATTTTGATACCTACGAATAGTACAATTTTAACGTATGTTATATTTATTGTAACAATAGGAGCAAGTGTACAGCTTTTAGAGATGATTTTAGAGAAGTTCCTTCCAGCTCTATATAGAGCTTTTGGAATCTTCTTACCGCTTATTACGGTAAACTGTGTTGTACTTTCTGTATCCTTATTTATGGTTTTACGTAACTATACATTTGGAACAACACTTGTTTTTGCATTTGGTTCATCAATGGGTTGGTTAGTAGCAATTGCTATTGTTGCTGCTATAAGAGAGAAGCTTGAATTAGTTGGAGATATACCAAAAGGTCTGAAAGGACCTGGTATTGTAATGGTGATTCTTGGTATTTTAGCCCTTGGTTTTATGGGCTTCGGGGGGATGGTGAATGTCTAAATGAATCTACAACCAATTTATGTATTAGCATCGATTTTCGTTGGAGTTGCAGCTGTACTGGCTATTGCTGATTATCTTCTTACTAGTCAGGAACAGATGATGATTACTGTTAATGATGAAGAATATATTCCAGTTGCTGGTTCTGGTAATCTCTTAAATATCTTATCAGATAATGAGATTCATATTCCAGCCGCTTGTGGTGGAAAAGCAGCTTGTGGTCACTGTAAGGTTGAAGTGAAGGAAGGTGGAGGCGAGATGCTTCCTACCGAAGAGGCTTTCATCAGTCCAGAAGAAGAAGAAAGAGGAGTAAGGCTAGCTTGTCAGGTTAAAGTTAGTGAGGATATGAAGATTGAAGTTGCTCAAGAATTACTTGACGTACAGGAATATACTGCTGAAGTAGAGGTATTAAAGGATGTAACTCCTACAGTTAAGCATGTTAGATTAAAAATGATAGAACCAACAGAAATTGAATTTAAAGCTGGGCAGTATGCACAGCTTCTGATTCCTGGTTTTGAAGTATTCCGAGCTTACTCTATAGCTTCACCACCAAGTATGGCTAGAGACGAGAATGCTTTACAGTTTACAATCAAATTAGTACCTGGTGGCCTTTGTACTAGTTGGATTCACTTTGCTCTAGAGGAAGGGGATACTGTTAAGTTCACTGGGCCTTACGGTCACTTCTATCTCGATGAAGAATCCGATAGAGAGATTATCTTGATCGGAGGAGGTGCTGGAATGGCACCGATGAGAGGGATCCTTGAACGTTTAGATGAATTAGGAATGCCTCGACCGACAAGATATTACTTTGGTGCCAGAAATTCAGATGAGCTTTACTATGAAGATAGATTTGCAGAACTTGAAGAGAAGTATGATAACTTTGAGTATATACCTGCACTTTCTGACCCTACTCCTGATGATAAAGAGAACTGGGATGGGCCTTTCGGATTTGTTACTGATGTATTAGATGAAAGGGAAGGGTCACTGGAGAATGCAGAATCATATCTCTGTGGACCACCGGTCATGCTCGATGCAGCAGAGCGCATCTTAGTTGATCACGGAATGCCAGCAGAAAAGGTAATGTTTGATAAGTTCTAGAATAACAATCTCTAACCATCGAAAGTGTAAACTTACACTTTCGATGGTTTTTTACTTTTATTAGACCTTGTGAATCTGGGAACATTTGTTTGCAAAATGACTCAAGTTAGTGTATAATAAAAAATATAATATTTTACAAGAAGGTGGTAGGAATGGTGGATAGAGGTAATGTCTTTGGTAAAGCAATGGCAGTTAAGAAATATAAGGCTAAAATTAAAGGGATAGACGGCAATGTAGAAGAATATATAAGTGAGGTAGACTTAAAAAAAGCATTGGGACAGTATATAACAGCTAAATTTAAGGTAGAAGGGGGCAAGAGAATAATAACTGACTTTAAAGTTAATAGTTCTACAGAAATAGCTAGGGCTAAAGAGGGGTTATAGATTTATTTATAATTGTTAGAAAATTTAAAAAACAAGAAAGGGTGGTAAATCCTTGCACTTTCCAACTAAAAAAGAAGTTGAGGTATTGAAAGCGAAAGGAAATATAATTCCGGTTTATCGTAAAGTATCACTAGGTGATGAGACACCGATCTCAGTTATTGAAAAATTAGATGGAGATGATGATGATTTTTTCTTATTAGAAAGTGGTAAAGGTCCAGAAAATATTGCCAGATATTCTTTCTTAGGCTATCAACCATTTATGACTTTCAGGAGTAAGGGGAATGAAGTTAGAATAAAGAAGGAAGATGAGACTTTAGAATTTAATGATGAAAAGCCGTTAGAAGTATTAAAAGAGATTGTAGATAAGTATAATCCTGTTAAGATAGATGGTTTACCTAAATTTCATGGTGGAGGAATAGGTTACTATAGTTATGATGTAGGAAGATTTTTTGAAGAACTACCGGTCGATGCAGATGATGACCTGGAAATCCCTGAAATCTTTTTTGTATTTACTGATACAGTAATTGTATTTGATCATTTTGCTGAGGAACTAATAGTAGTTTCTAATTTAATGTTAGGTGATGGTCAAGAAGATGTAGAAAAGCTATATACAAGGGCTATAGAAAGTATAGACTTAATTATTAAGCAGATTGAAGAGAATGAATATCAAGATGAGATCAGAGAGTTCAAGGATTTGACGTTTAATGAAGATGACTTAGACTATAACGCTAGTTTTACACGTGATGGTTTTGCGGATGCAGTAAGACAGGCTAAAGAGTATATTAAAGCTGGGGATATATTTCAGGTTAACTTATCAGTTCGAGTTGATGCACCGGTTACTGAAGAGCCATTTACTATCTATAAAGTCTTACGAAAGTTAAATCCTTCGCCATATATGGCATATTTGAATTTTGGTGAATTACAAATCGTTAGTTCTTCGCCAGAACTATTAGTTCGGTCATTCAATGGGGAAGTTGAAACAAGGCCGATTGCTGGAACTAGGCCACGAGGGAAAACCCCAGAAGAGACCCAGGCGTTAGCTGATGAATTAATTAATCATCCTAAAGAGAGAGCAGAGCACATTATGCTAGTCGATCTAGAACGAAATGATTTAGGACGAGTTGCTGATTATGGAACAGTAGAAGTTGATGAATTGATGGTAATTGAGGAATACTCACATGTTATTCATATAGTCTCTAATGTAAAGGGAAAGTTGCATCAAGATAAAGACCGCTTTGATATTTTAAGAGGAGTCTTTCCGGGAGGAACTATTACTGGGGCACCAAAAGTTAGAACTATGGAGATTATTGAGGAGTTAGAGCCGGTTAGACGAGGTCCTTATACTGGAGCTATTGGCTTCTTAGGTTTTGGTGAAGAGATGGAGTTAAATATAGTAATTAGAACGATGGTTATTAAGAATGGTAGAGCATATGTACAAGCAGGAGCGGGAATAGTTGATGATTCTATCCCGGAGAATGAGTATGAAGAATCGTTAAAGAAAGCAGAAGCACTATTAAAGACGATTACTATTGTAGAAGAAGGTGATTTTAATGATTCTGATGATAGATAATTATGATTCGTTTACTTATAATTTAGTTCAGTATTGTGGTCAGTTGGGTGCAGATATGGTTGTTCATCGTAATGATAAGATTACAATTGAAGAAATAGAAGAGTTAGCTCCAGAGAAGATAATTATCTCTCCTGGTCCGTGCACGCCTTTAGAAGCAGGAATATCGAATGATGTGGTCAAACACTTCAAAGGTAAAGTTCCTATCTTGGGAATATGTTTAGGTCATCAATGCATTGGTCATGTATTTGGCGGTGATATTATTAGAGCTGAAAATTTAATGCATGGGAAGACTTCGGAGGTTTATCATAATGGTGAAGGGATATTTGAAGAGATTGAGTCACCATTTATTGCTACAAGGTATCATTCTTTAATTATTAAACGTGAGACCATCCCAGATTGTTTCGAGATTACTGCTGAAACTGAAGCTGGTGAGATTATGGGAATCAAACATAAAGAGTATGATATTGTAGGCTTGCAGTTCCATCCAGAATCAATCTTAACAAAAGCGGGGCATGATTTATTAGCGAACTTTTTAGAACTTCCAAAATTAGACCAAAGTATGATCGATTATGCTGGTTAATATCAATGGTGAAATCTCTTCAGTGGAAGAGGCGAGAATCTCTCCATTAGACCGGGGATATTTATATGGTGATGGTATCTTTGAGACGATGCGTTCCTATGGAGATAAAATCTTCAAATTAAGTGAGCATTTAGAAAGACTATTTGCTTCTGCTAAAGCGATTTTGTTAGAGATACCTTGGTCAAAAGAAGAATTAAAGAATGAAATTAATAGAACTTTAGTAGCAAACGATTTACAGAAAGACAGCGCATATATTAGGTTAAGTATTTCGCGAGGAGAATCAGAAGTAGGGATTAGTCCTATGGGAGCTAATAATCCTACTTTAATGATTATTACTAAACCACTAACTCCCCCTGACCCTAAACTACATTCTGAAGGTTGGGAAGTAATTACTGTTCCAACTCGAAGGAATCATAGTGAGACAGTAAGTCCAAGAATAAAGTCATGTAATTTTCTAAATAATATTCTGGCTAAAGCTGAAGCTAAGATGTCAAATGCTGATGATGGAATTATGTTAAATCAACAAGGGTTTATAACTGAGGGTACAGTGAGTAATATCTTTATGGTTAAAGACGGCTATCTAAGAACTCCTCCTACTTCAGCCGGTTTATTGGCAGGAGTAACTAGGCAGACGGTAATCGACTTAGCCAGAGATTTAAACTTTGAGGTACAAGAAGATAACTTGACTCGATATGATCTTTATACAGCCGATGAGGTATTTGCCACGGTGACTTCAGTGGAGATTATACCGATAGTTAAGGTGGATAATAGAATGATAGGAGAAGGGAAGCCAGGTTCTATTACAGAAAAACTTTTTGATAAGTTCCCTCGACCGCAATAAGAGCTTAAATAAAAATATAGCTTAACTTAAAAAGTAGCTTAACTTAAAAAGGTCGCCTTTTATTAGCAACGGTGGCCTTTTTATTTTCCATATATTAGGGTAAATAAAAACTCTAAAAACTATTGACAAACTTAAATAATTATAGTATTATATATAACTGTAAGTGATGAATGATGTGGGCGAATAGCTCAGTTGGGAGAGCACCTGCCTTACAAGCAGGGGGTCACAGGTTCAAGTCCTGTTTCGCCCACCATTTTATAATAGTTGAATTTCGGGGATGTAGTAGAGCTGGTCCACAACACCGGCCTGTCACGCCGGAGGTCGCGGGTTCAAATCCCGTCATCCCCGCCATTAAAAACTAATAAATAATTAATGAATGTGGCGAGATAGCTCAGTTGGTAGAGCAGAGGATTGAAAATCCTCGTGTCCCCGGTTCAAATCCGGGTCTTGCCACCATTTTTAATTACCTTAAATTATGTAAATCTATCTTTATATAAAAGATTAAGTATAAAAAGCTGGCTAGTCTAAATTTAGACTAGTCAGCTTTTTATATATTTCTAAAGATGTTATTTTAATACTGCTTTCTTCGCCAATAAATTAAACTACCAGCGGCAATGATTAATACAATACTAATCACTTGTGCCATTCTTAAGGGGCCTAACATTAGGCTATCAGTCCTAAAGGCTTCAACGAAGAAACGCCCAAAAGAATAGGCAATTATATAGCTTAAGAAGACTTCACCATTTTTAATAAACTTCTGCTTTCTTAACCAAATTAAGAATATAAAGACTGAAAAATCCCAGATAGATTCATATAAAAAAGTAGGGTGGCGATAAGCACCGTCAATATACATTGCCCATGGCAAGTCAGTCTTGTAGCCATAAGCTTCTTGGTTGATAAAGTTACCCCATCGTCCAATAGCTTGACCTAAAATCAGGCTAGGAGCAGCTATATCTGTGATCTTCCAAAAGTTAATCTGTTTAACTTTAGTGAAGATGATTGTAGTTAAGGTGGCACCAATTAGAGCGCCATGGATTGCTAGACCACCTTCCCATACAGCGATTATATCTTTTAAATTCTGACTATAATAATCCCATTGGAAGATGACATAATAAGCTCTAGCGCTGATAATGGCTATGGGAATAGCAAATATAATAAGGTCTAGAAAGAGATCAGGATCTAAATTTTTGTGCTCGCTCTCTCTTAAGGCAATAATTAATCCTAAAAAGATAGCTGAAGCCATAATTATACCATACCAGTGGACAGAAATTGGACCAATTTCGAAAGCAATAGGGTCTATGTAATCTGGTTTTAACATTTGATAAACCTCCCTAAATGATAATTATCATTCATTAATATCATAATATACATTATAGTATATGTAAAGATAAAGTTTAGTATTGTAGAAGTGATTTATAAATAGTAAAATAGGACTTAAAGAATAAATTTATTTGTGAAAAAAAGGATTTTTTAAATATTTGTAGTAATATATATAATAGGAATTGCCATGACAAGGATTTTATTGATATATAGAAAATGTGTAATTTGAATTTTCTATCTATTTAGGGCTAGTGAGAAATATAATAAACGAAAGGGGGAAAAGAATTGAAAGATGCAATAACACCTTCAACAACAATTGAAAGATTACCTATTTATTATCGTTCTTTGCAAAAATTAGATAAGAAGAATGTAGAAGTAATTTCTTCTAAAGAACTAGGTGAACGAATTGGCATTCCATCTACTCAAGTAAGAAAAGATTTATCTTATTATGGTGAATTTGGTCGGCGAGGCGTTGGCTATGAAGTACCAGTCTTATTAAAACACCTTAGAAAGATTTTAGGACTTAATCAGGATTGGGAAATAGTCTTAGTTGGTGCTGGACATTTAGGGCATGCTTTAGTTAATTACGGTGGTTTTAGAAAGTTAGGTTTAAATATTAATTATGTATTAGATGCCGACTCTAAAAAGATTGGGGAAGAATTTGGTGATGTAGAGATTAGTAATGTAGAGAATCTAACTGAAGTAGTTAAAGAAAGCGGAGCAGAGATGGGAATTATTGCTGCGCCAGCTGAATATGCACAAGGGATTGCTGACGAATTAATTGAAGCCGGAGTAAAGGCTATTTGGAACTTTGCGCCTACTCATATTAAAGTGCCTCATGAAATTGAATTAAGGAATGAGGATCTGTCAATAGGTTTGATTAGTTTAGCCTATCATTTATCAAGAAAATAGATTTAATCTAATTTTACAATGAATGCAGTATAATGATTGAAACTCATTTATTTATTCAATAAAAGAGGAATTTTTAGAAAAATAGCTAAATAAAATAATATACCAAGTGAATCTTGGTATATTATTTTATTTATGTTTGCCTTTATATTCAAATTCAGACTAAAAACTACAAATAAATTCAGAAAATTATATATATAATAATAATTGAGAAAATACAATTGTGATTAAAAAATACAATCATAATTAGAGAGGATTTGAATTGGTTTTTAACTCTATCTTGCATAACTAAATATATTCAAGGCATAATTATTTAATGGAGGAATCTAATTTTGAGTAAAAGAGGAGGTGTAACTTAATGAAGTCTTTAGAGGAGTTAAATAAGCTCCGTGAAGAGATAAGGTCTAAAGAAGCAGAAGCAGCGGAAAGTAATGTAAAGATTACTATTGCAATGGGTACTTGTGGTATTGCTGCTGGGGCTAGAGATGTTTCAGATGCTATTTTAGATGAACTAGAGGCACGTGGATTAGATGATGTGACTGTTACTTATACAGGCTGTATAGGTCTTTGTCAGCAAGAACCCTTAGTCAAAGTAAAAGCTGCTGAACAACCAGTTGTTCTTTATGGCAATTTAAATGCAGAATCAGCACGCAAAGTTGTAGCGCAGCATATAGTTAATAATCAAGTTGTAAGCGAATGGTCAATTAATAATAAATAAGTTAGGAGGTGGAAATGTTGGAAGCGAGCATAAAAGAAATTACAGAAAATTTTGAATCCGAGACAACCCCTTTAATTTCTGTCTTGCATAAGGTACAAGCTAAATTAGGTTATTTAAGTGAAGAGGTATTAGAGTTAGTAGCTAAATACTTAGATCTACCTTTAAGCAAGGTTTATGGTGTAGCAACTTTTTATACCTTGTTAGATACTGAGGAAAAAGGTGAGAATATAATCAGGGTTTGTGAAAGTGCTCCGTGTCATGTTAAAGGATCTACGAATGTTTTAACGGAAGTTAAAGAAAGGTTAGGTATTGATATTGGTGAAACAACAGAAGATAATAAATTTAGTTTAGAATTGACAAGTTGTTTAGGTGTTTGTGGAGTTGCACCAGCAATTATGATTAATGATAGAGTTTATGGAAATTTAACCGCCAATAAATTAGAGACTGTTTTAAAAAAGTATTAAGCAGAAAGGAGGGATATAATGGCTTTCTATAGAAGTCATATTTTAGTTTGTACAGACCAAGAATGTGTAGAGAAAGGTGCTAAAGAGGTAGAACGTACTTTAGTTAAAGAGTTAAAGAAGTTTAATTTAGATAATGAAATTAAAGTTGTTGATACAGGTTGTTTAGGCCCTTGTGAAGCAGGTCCATTAATGGTTATCTATCCAGAAGGGGTCTATTATGGAAATGTACAGGTAGAGGATGTTTCTGAGATTGTTGAAGAACACTTATTAAAGGGACGTCGCGTTAATAGATTATTGTATGAAATTGGGGATGATGCTGAGGTGATTGCCCCATATCAACAGGAGGATGTCTTTCCTGGTGAAATGAGGGTTGTATTGAGAAATTGCGGTATTATTAACCCGGAGAATATTAAAGAGTATATTGCTCAGGATGGATATCAGTCGTTAGGAAAGGCATTAACTGAATTAACCCAAGAAGAAGTAATTGAGATGGTAGAAGAATCTGGGCTTAGAGGACGAGGTGGTGCTGGTTTTCCAACCGGATTGAAGTGGAAGTTTACTAATCAAGCCGATGCTGATGAGAAGTATGTAGTTGCTAACGCTGATGAAGGAGAACCAGGCACTTCTAAGGATAGATTGATTATGGAAGGTGATCCACATAGTTTATTAGAAGCGATGGCGATTGCTGGTTATGCTGTTGGAGCTAATACCGGTTATATCTATATTAGAGGTGAATACCAGTTAGCTGTTAATAGATTAGAAACTGCTATTGAGCAAGCAGAAGAGTTAGGTTTATTAGGTGAAAATATCTTTGATTCTGGTTTTGATTTTAAAATTAAGATTAGAGAAGGAGCAGGAGCTTATGTTTGTGGTGAAGAGACTGCTTTACTTCAATCTATTGAAGGAGAAAGAGGAGAACCGCAGGTTAAGCCTCCTTACCCACCGAGTGAAGGTCTGTGGGGCAAGCCGACTTTAATTAATAATGTGGAGACACTGGCTAATATTCCGGTTATTCTTGAAAAAGGTGCTAAGTGGTATAGTGAGATTGGAACTGAAAGTTGTACAGGTACAAAAGTCTTTACTCTTAGTGGTGATGTAGAGAATGAAGGTCTAATTGAAGTGCCGATGGGTACTACTTTAAGGGAGATTGTTGAAGGCTTTGGTGGTGGAATTGTTAACGGTAGAGAGTTTAAGATGGCTCAAACTGGAGGAACTTCTGGAGGATGTATTCCAAAAGATTTATTAGACACACCTATGGACTATGATGCTTTAGCAGAAGTAGGAACTGCATTAGGCTCAGGAGCCTTATTAGTTATGGATGATACTCATTGTATTGTTGATATTGCAAAATGCTTCATGCATTTCTTTGAGCATGAATCCTGTGGTAAGTGTTTACCATGTCGTGAAGGGAACACTAGAATATATGAGATATTAGATAGGATATCGAAAGGAGAAGGCGTTTTAGAAGACTTAGATAAGCTACAAGATTTAGCTGATGTTATGTCTAATACAGCACTTTGTGGTTTAGGTCAAGCAGCGCCGACTTCAATTTATAGTACGTTAGATCATTTTAAAGATGAATATTTAGCACATATTACGGCTAAGGTTTGTGCTACTGATACTTGTCAGGCTTTAGTTGTAGATGATGAAGAAGAGTATGAAAGGAGTGAGACAGCGTGAGCGTAATTGTTAAGATTAATGGACAAGAGTTAGAAGCAGCAGGTGGGCAAACAATTTTACAAGTTGCTCAAGAGAATGGAATTGAAATTCCTAACTTATGTTATGATCCAGAGTTAAAGCCAGAAGGTGCTTGTAGGATGTGTGTGGTGGAAGTTGAGGATTCTGGACAATTAGTAACGGCTTGTACTACGGAAGTTAGTGAAGATTTAGTAGTAAATACTGAATCAGAAAAAGTAGTTAGAATGCGAAAATTGTTACTAGAATTATTACTTGCTAACCACGAACAAGAATGTTTAACTTGTGATAAAGCGGGGGCTTGTAACTTGCAAGATTATGCTTATAAATATGACCTTGAAGATAGTAGGTTTAAAGGTAGAATGAGAAAGTATGAAGGAATAGTTTCTGATAATCCATTCTTTATTCGAGATAATGAAAAGTGTATTCTATGTAGAAAATGTGTGAATATTTGTGACCAAGTACAAAGAGAAGCGGCTATTGGTTTTGAAGATAGAGGGTTTGAAACGACTGTTACTACTGCCTTCGATAGACCATTGGAAGAAGTAAACTGTCAATTCTGTGGTATGTGTCTCAATGCTTGTCCAACTGGAGCTTTGATGGAAAAGGATGCAATGGGTAAGGCAAGAAATTGGGAGCTAGATAAGGTCGAAACTACTTGTCCTTATTGTGGTGTTGGTTGTCAATTGGAGTTAAACGTAAAAGATAATGAAATAGTTAAAGTAACTACTAATCGAGATAATGTTAACCGTGGTCAAACATGTGTTAAAGGAAAGTTTGGACTGGATTTTGTAACTAATGAAGATAGATTAACTAAACCATTAATGAAGGTAGATGGTGAATTCAAAGAAGTAAGTTGGGACGAAGCCTTTGATACAGTAGCTAAAAGATTTGGCAAGATTAAAGAAGAGTATGGTGGAGAAGCTGCTGCTGGCTTGAGTTCGGCTAAGTGTACTAATGAAGAGAATTATCTAATGCAGAAATTTATGCGGGCGGTGATGGGCACTAATACTGTAGATCATTGTGCTCGTTTGTGCCACTCCTCTACTGTGGCCGGTCTGGCCAAAAGTTTTGGTAGTGGAGCAATGACAAATTCTATTAACGAGATTGAAAATGCGGATACAATATTTGTAACTGGGTCTAATACTACCGAGGCTCATCCTGTAATTGCCTTGCGAGTTAAGAAGGCACAAAAGAATGGCGGTAAATTAGTAGTAGCTGACCCAAGAAAGATAGATTTAGTGAAGTATGCCGACCTTTGGTTACAGCATAAACCAGGTACTGATGTAGCGTTATTAAACGGGTTGATGCATGTAATTATTAGAGATGGCTTATTAGATGAAGAGTATATTGAAAATAGAACTGAAAACTTCTCTGCTGTAGAAGATATAGTTGAGAAGTATACTCCAGAATATGTATCAGAAATTACGACTGTTCCGGCTGAGGATATCGTTAAGGCTGCTCATATGTATGGCGAAGCTGAAAGGGCTAGCATTCTTTACGCTATGGGCATTACGCAACATACTTCTGGAACCGATAATGTATTATCAATAGCCTGTTTAGCCATGCTAACAGGGAATGTAGGTAAGGAGAGTACTGGAGTTAATCCATTACGTGGACAGAATAACGTACAGGGGGCTTGTGACTTAGGAGCTTTACCTAATGTATATCCTGGTTATCAGGCTGTAGATGATCCAGAAATTAATAAGAAGTTTGAAGAAGCTTGGGGTGTAGAGTTATCGGATGAAGTAGGATATACTGTTACTGAAATCTTTGATGCTATCGAAGAAGATAAGGTCAAAGCATTATATGTCATGGGAGAAAATCCTGTTCTAAGTGACCCTGACTCGAATCATATTAGAGAAGCTTTAGAAGATGCAGAGTTTGTAGTAGTTCAGGATATCTTTATGAGTGAGACTGCTGAGTATGCAGATGTAATTCTTCCGGCTGCTAGTTTTGCTGAAAAAGATGGAACATTTACTAATTCAGAAAGAAAGGTTCAGAGAGTAAGAAAAGCAATTGATCCAGTAGGTGAGACTAAGGCTGATTGGGAAATCTTTACTGAATTAGCCAATAGGATGGGATATGATTGGGATTATAATCATCCAAGTGAGATTACAGATGAAATCGCAAGCGTAAGCCCTATTTATGGTGGAATTAGATATGATAGAATAGAAGAAGATGGCTTACAGTGGCCATGCTTAGACTATGATCATTCAGGAACTATGTACTTACATGAGGGTGAATTCGCTAGAGGATTGGGACAGTTTAATCCAGCAGAGTATATGCCACCACAAGAAGAACCAGATAAAGATTACCCGTATGTATTAACTACTGGTAGACGTCTATTCCATTTCCATACTGGTACGATGAGTCGTAATGCTGAGGCGTTAGATGCTCATTATCCAGAAGAGTTAATGGAAATGAATATAGCTGATGCTGAAAAGCTAGGGGTTGGCGAAGGAGATAAGGTAAAAGTAAGTTCACGTCGTGGTACAGTAGAATCTAAAGTGACCATCAGTGAACGAGTACCAGAAGGATTAGTCTTTATGTCCTTCCACTTTGCTGAATCTGCTGCTAATGTACTGACTAATCCAGCGTTAGATCCAGTAGCTAAGATTCCTGAGTATAAGGTCTGTGCAATTAATATAGAAAAAGTTAGTTAAGAATAATTAGTGAAGGTATGCAATTGAGGTGACTATAGTGAAAAGATTAGAAGAAGTTACAGTATTACGAGCAAATAGAGGAGAAATTAAAGAGGTAAATGATAAAGTAGTTGCTGAATTTCCTTTAACAATTATTTTAGATGATGAAGAGATAGTAACCTTACTCTGTACTCCTAATAAACTAGATTATCTAGCTTTAGGCTTTTTAAAATCAGAAGGTTTAATTTCTAAGCGTTCTGATATTGCAAAAGTTGAAGTCGATCAAGATGAGGGAGTTGTTAGAGTAGACACTACCGGTAAGACATCTTCATTAGTGAAGGAGTTATATGGAAAGAGGACGATTACTTCAGGCTGCGGTAAAGGAACTACTTTTTACAACGTAGTTGATTCACTTCAATGTAACAGAATTGAGACGGAATTAGATTTAGAGGTAGATGTGGCTTTAGAATTAGTTAGGGAATTACAAAAGAGGGCTGGATTGTTTAAGGAAACCGGTGGTTCACATAGTTCAGCCCTTTGTACTCCTGGAGAAATTATAATCTTTAATGAAGATATTGGCCGTCATAATGCTGTTGATAAGATTGTAGGCGAGACAATTATGAAAGATTTAGATTTAACTAATAAACTTATAGTTACTAGTGGACGGGTATCTTCGGAGATTTTGCTTAAAGTAGCCAAATTAGGGTTGCCGATTCTTATTTCACGAGCGGCTCCAACTTCTTTAACTATTGAGTTGGCTGATGAATTAGGAATCACTTTGATCGGTTTTGCTCGAGGTAGAAGATTGAATATTTACACTCATAATTGGAGAATTAAAGATAAAAAAAGCTCTCTTTAAAGAGAGCTTTTTTTATCTTTAATATGGTAAATATCATATTAATTACTAAGTTTTATATGATATAATATTAAATAATCAAATAAAAACTTATTATTTTTGCAATTATGACGAAACTTTAGATTAATTGCAGGAGAAGTGAACCAATTTATAGAAATAAGGCAATAGTAAAGTATTAATTTATGTAAGTGATAAAGATCACATACCTAAAAGGGGATTAGGAGGGAATTTTTATGAGATTAATTGATAAGGAGATGTTTGATCTTGATATTGAAAGGTCATTTAAGAGTCGTTTGTTATTAAAGACGCTAATTTTTTCAGGAATATTAGGATTAATTGGGCTGGTGTTATTAGGTGTTTTTACATATAAGTCAGCCAATAATAGTTTTAAAGCATTATCGACTGAGAAGTTAGAGATTATTGCGTCTGAACTTGTTGATGAGGTTAATACTATTAACCTTTCTAGTCCTGATTCGAATATGAAATTACAACAAAAGGTAAATAAGAGTGAAGAAGAATATTTTAGTAAAAATACAGGGTCTATTTTTATAATAGATAAATCAGGGGAATTATTAGTAGGAGAAATAAGTGAAGTAGCAAAAGATAATTTAGATTTTACAGAGAAGATTCGAGGTACTGAATCCGGAAAGATAGAGTATCAAGTTGATGGTAAAAATATGTTTGCTACTTACGAGTATAATCCTAAATCAGGATGGTATATATTCGTTGCTGATCGAATTGATAATATGACACGTTTTAGTACGAATGTTGCTTGGACGATGATTATTACTTGTATTATAGCTATGGCATTGATGGGGACTGGGGCAGTCTTTGTAACGAATAATATTACTAACCCAATCCACCAGATGGTTGATGCTTTGAGAAAGACAGAAGGCGGAGATTTAACATCCAGAGTCGGTTGTGCTGATCGTGATGATGAATTAGGGATTTTAGGTACCTCTTTTAACAATATGGTTACTAAACAGGCAGAAATGATTAAAAGTGTTAAAGATGCAGCCCAGGTAGTAACTAGTTCTAGTGAAGAGTTATCAGCAACTACTACTCAGTCGAATCAATATATTGAATCAACTACTGCTAGTATAACTCAATTATCTGCTAGTGTTCAAGAGATAGCTTCTAATGCTCAGGTAGTATCAGGTTCTGCTGAAGGGATGGCTAGTACAGTTGGTGTTGGAGAAGAAGCAGTAGAAAAGGCAATTGAAGAGATTAGTGCTGTTCGAAAAACCGTAGAAGGCACTTCGAATGTGATGCGTAATCTAGGTGAAAAATCACAAGAGATTGGTGAGATTATTCAATTAATAACTGATATAGCTGAGCAGACTAATTTATTAGCTTTAAATGCTGCTATAGAAGCTGCTAGAGCTGGAGAACACGGTCGTGGTTTTGCAGTAGTAGCAGAAGAAATCCAAAACTTAGCTGAAGAAACTGCTAAGGCTACTGATAATATAGCAGATTTAATTAGAGAGACACAGAACGAATCTCATGAGGCTATTAAATCTATAGAAAAAGGTGCGGAGGAAGTAGCAGTTGGTGAAGAAATTATTCAGCAGGCTGGAGAAGCTTTTGAAGAGATTAATGAAGAAATTAATGAAACTATTGGTCAGATTCAGGATACAAGTGCAGCTACAGAACAGATGGCTTCTGGGGCTGACGAAGTTGTTACTTCTACCGAGAATATAGCAGATATGTCGGTAGAGATAAAGCAGACAGCAAGTAACTTAGCTGAGGAAGCAAATGAATTGACTAAAATGGTGGAACAGTTTAAGATATAAAAGTTTAAAGATTTTACTGAAATGTTGTGGCCGAGATTGGTCACAACATTTTTTTATCTGTTAATATATAGGTATAGCAGGAAAATTAATTTTAATCAAGAATATTAGTCAAGGAAGTAGTGGAAAATATATTAAGTTTAAAATATAGAAAATTAGAGGTGGAAGTATGGAGAAGTACTTACGACAGATTCCTGCTGTGGATAGAGTTTTGAATGAGGAGTCTATTAAAAAAATATTAGATGATTATTCTAGAAGATTAGTTGTAGATGCAATAAGGGATGTTAACCAGAAATTAAGAGAGAGAATTTTAGATAATAAAGAACTTCCAGTTGATTTTGAGGTTTCTTTAAATAGAGTAGTTGAATTAGTAGATAGAAAGCTTAAAGTTTGGCTACAATCTAATCTTAAACGAGTTATTAATGGAACAGGGGTCGTATTACATACTAATTTAGGACGTTCATTATTAGCTGAATCAGCACAGAAGCGTTTAGTTGAAGTTGCTGAGAATTACTCAACTTTAGAAATGGATATTGAAAGTGGTGAACGAGGTTCAAGATATGAGCATGTGACTGATTTATTGGTCTATTTAACTGGTGCTGAAGATTGTTTAGTAGTCAATAATAATGCTGGCGCAGTCTTATTAGCACTAAACACGTTAGCACAAGGTAAAGAAGTAATTATCTCTCGAGGACAGTTAGTAGAGATTGGAGGTTCATTTAGAATTCCAGAAGTCATGGAACAGAGTGGCGCAGATTTAGTAGAGGTAGGTGCTACTAATAAGACTCACCTTCGTGATTATGAAGCGGCGATGACTGATGAGACTGGCTTGCTCTTAAGAGCACATACTAGTAATTATCGAATTGTTGGTTTTTCCAAAGAAGTGCTTCTGCAAGATTTAGTTGAGTTAGGCCATGATAATGGATTGCCGGTTTTAGATGATTTAGGAAGCGGCACTTTAATCGATTTTAGCAAGTATGGTTTCAGCTCAGAACCAACGGTTCAAGAGAGTATAGAAACCGGTGTTGATGTAGTTACATTTAGTGGTGATAAATTATTAGGGGGACCACAAGCCGGAATTATTATCGGAAAGAAAGAATATATTCAACAGATGAAGAGGAACCCTTTAACTAGAGCTTTACGGGTTGATAAGTTTACATTAGCAGCCTTAGAAGAGACCTTGCGGCTTTACTTAGACTTTGAGGCAGCCATAGAGAAGATACCTACTCTGCGATTGTTAACGTTAGATTCGAAAGTACTAAAGGATAGAGCAGATAGATTAGCAGCCAATTTAGAAGAGTTAGGTGATGATTTGGAAGTGGATGTTAAAGAAGGGTATTCACAGGTAGGAGGTGGGGCCTTTCCTACGGAGGCTTTAGCTACCTTTTTAGTTGAAATTTCGATTACTAATTTAACTGCAGAGAGAATAAGTAGTAGACTAAGAGGTCTAAACCCTCCTTTATTCACAAGGATTCAATCAGAAAAAGTTATTATTGATCCTAGGACTATTAAAGAAGAGGAAATTTCGTTTATAGTCTCTCATTTTAAGGTTTTGTTAGAGGAGGAAGACTAATGAAACATTTAATTTTAGGAACAGCAGGTCATATTGACCACGGAAAGACGACTCTTATTCAGAAGTTAACAGGAGCTAATACTGATAGACTGAATGAAGAACAAGAGCGGGGTATCTCTATTGACTTGGGCTTCGCTTCTTTAGAGTTAAGTAATGGCGTAGAGTTAGGAATTATAGATGTACCAGGACATGAGAAGTTTGTTAAGAATATGTTGGCTGGCGCTGGTGGGGTCGATTTGGCCCTTTTGGTAATCGCTGCTGACGAAGGAGTTATGCCTCAAACAAAAGAACACCTTAATATTCTGGAATTATTAGGGGTCAAAGAAGGTATTGTAGCGATTACTAAAGTTGATTTGGTAGAAGAAGAGTGGTTAGAGCTAGTTAAAGAGGATATTAGAGAGAATTTAGAAGATACTTTCTTAGCAGAAGCACCACTAATATCGGTTTCTGGTGTAACAGGAGATGGTATTAATAAATTAATAACAAGTTTAGAGAATATGACAGAAGGAATAGCAACTAAGGAGCAGAATGATAATCTTTATCTACCTATTGACCGTAGTTTTTCAGTGGCTGGGTTTGGTACTGTGATTACTGGTACATTGATGGCAGGGAAGTTAGTGACTGAGGCTGAAGCAGTTATTTATCCACAGGAGAAAGAAGTTGAAGTTAAGAATATACAGGTTCATAATCAATCTGCACCAGAAGCGGTCGCTGGGCAGAGGACTGGAGTAAATTTAAACGGAGTAACAGTTGATGAAATTAATCGAGGAGATATCTTAGCTACACCTGACTCTTTAGCTCCAACAACATTAGTGGATGTTAAATTAGATTTATTAGCAACAGCACCATTAAGTTTAGAGTATAACGACCGATTACGAATTCATATTGGTGCTAAAGAAGTTTTTGGCAGGATTAGTATTTTAGATAAGGAATTTATTGAACCAGGAGAAAGTGCTTATGTACAATTAAGATTAGAGGAACCAATAGTTGCTTATCATAATCAACCTTTTGTAATTAGGCATTATTCACCAATGATTACTATTGGAGGAGGACGTGTATTAGCAGCTAACCCTAAGCGACATAAACGTTTTGATAAGACAGTATTAGAAAAATTAAGTATAGAAGAGAATGGTAGCACTTTACAGAGAATAGAATTGGCTTTAAAAGAGAGTTGGCAATCAGTTAAACCAGTTGATTTATTACCAGGTAGTGGATTAATAAAAGAAGTAATCGAGAGTAAGTGTGAAGAGTTAGTAACTAATGAGCAAGCAATTAAGTTTAATAAAGCACAAAATGTTGCTTATTTGCATAAGGATGTTTATTTAACGCTTCGAAAGCAGGTCAGCGATCTTCTTAGAGACTATCATAAGCAGTATCATCTACGTTGGGGTTGTTCAAAAGAAGAGATAAGAAGTCAGTTAAAGGTTGAGTTAGATAAACAAGAGTATGACCAATTCTTAACTGATCTAGTTAATGAAAACTTAATTGAAATTGAAGGTGCTGAGATAAGGCTAGAAGAGCATCAGATTAAGTTAAGCTCAGTCGAAGTAGAAGTTAAAGAAGATATAATAGATAAATTTAAAGCAGAGCCGTTTACTCCGCCTACTTTAAAGAGTTTGAAGGATGATCTGGCTAAAGAAGATAGATTAATTGAGGAAATATTTAATTTATTAGTTAGGGAAGGAATCTTGAAGCGGGTAGATTCTGAAATCTATTTCTATTATGAGACTTTGGATGAAGCAGAAAGAAGATTGCGGGGATTATTCGAAGAGAGAGATGAAGTGACGATTGGAGATTATAGAAATTGTTTGAATAGCAGTAGAAAGTATACATTGCCTTTGTTGAATTACTTTGACCAACAAGGAATAACTAAAAGAGTAGAGGACAAACGTATCTTAATTGATTAACTGTAGTTCCAATCTTTTTCTCTTGACAAATTTAAATAAAGAGGATATAATTATTGATGCAATTTAATAATTAATAGAGGGAATGGCTGTGCCCCTGGTGGGCACCACGGACTTCAAATCCGCTGGCGGGCCAGACTTGATCTGTCCGCGGTAGGTTCGATTCCTACACATTCCCGCCATTAATAAACCTTGACATGATAGGGATTACAGCACTTTTATGAGTGCTGTCTTTTTGATTTTTGATTATTTATTCTATAACGGGTATTTTTTGTTTGTTTAGAATAAAGGATTTAGATTATTGAAGTAGAATAGGATAATTAAGTATAATACGTTGATGATTACATATTAAGGAGACTTTCACATGCTGAAAACACTTAAAAAGAAATTAGTCATATTATGGTTTTTGGGCATTATACTTATATTTTCTCCTATATTAATGCACTATAAATTGAATTTGAATTGGGAGTCAGCACTTAGCTTACCAATTAATTTAGGAATTGCAATTGGGACTATATGGTTGGCTGTAATAGCATATAAAGAAATAAGATGGGTTCATAGAGAAAATCGACCAAGAATAGATATGAAAATTGAACTTGATGAAAATAATCATTTAGTATTAAAAGTTTGGAATACTGGAGAATTAGCTACTAGGGGTACTGCATATATGATAATAGAAGATCAAAAAAGAAAACAATATGCTTCTTATTCTAGTATTACTGCGATTTCTAAATTTGGGGATTTGACTGAAGAAGAATTTGATAATTATTGGTTTGCAAAATTAAATTTAAATTTAGAAGTTAGTTCAGAACCACATGTGTACCGATACCCATTTAGAATTCATCTAGAAAATTTATGTGGAGAACAAAATACTTCTCATTTCATTCGTATTGAAGGAGTATATACGAGTGCTGAGTATGGAGAAGAACAATATAAAATACTTAGACGATATCACATGTTGTCGCCTAATAAAAATGATTCTGATTGGACAATAGGTAGGGTAGGCTTAAATTTGATTTTTCGTCCTCATGTTGGTAAAGATTTGACAGAGGTTACCCCTCCTACATATCAAGAATATAATAGAAATCTGAAGAATTAAAAAGGTATTGTTAATGAGATAGAATTCAAGAATGATAATTATTCAGCTAAATATAATGTAAGATTTTAATTTTACCCGTGGCTAATTGAGAGGTTAGTTGCAGTTTCTTATTGAAAATATTTTTACAAAATCCACAATTATAAGCGCATATAATAGTATTTGATGAAATTATCATCATAAAAGCTTAGTTTTTTGAAGGAATATTTTAATTTATCATGAATTATAATAAATATATAACATATATATATTAAATTTAATATATATATGTTATATAAAAAGTATAAGGTGAGGCTGCAAATTATATTGGGGGTGAGAAGAGTGTATAATCAAATTAAATCTATTGGCATAGAACTTACGGACAGGTGTAATTTGATTTGCAAACACTGCTCTACTGAAGCGACCCCATTCAAAAGCACATTTTTGGATTTAAATACTATTAAAAGAATATTGCATACCGCTAAGGAATTTAACGCTGAATATCTTTCGTTATCAGGAGGAGAGCCACTACTTCATCCTCAAATAGAAGAAATTTTAATTACTGCTAATGAACTTCAATATGAGACTTGTATATATAGTTCAGGGGTAATGAATAATAAACAGCCTTTAGATAATGATCAAATAAAAATGATTAAAGAATATGCAGATAAAATTATTTTTAGTTTGTTTTCTGATAGTGCAGATATTCACGATAGAATTACTGACGTAAATGGTAGTTTTAATATTACTTTGCAATCAATAAAAAGTGCATTATCATTTAACTTAGAAACGGAAGTTCATACTGTACCGATGAGTATCAATTATAAGAGAATTCCTGCAATGCTCAAACTACTCGAAGGCATGGGAATAAATGAAATTTCTTTGCTGAGGCTTGTACCCCATGGAAGATATTCTGACAATGATGGACTTCGAATGACTAGACAGCAAGAGATTAAAATGAAAGAAAGTATTAAGAAGGTAGAAAAAACAAGTGGCATAAATAGAATTCGAAAAGGGGCACCATATAAATGTCTTTTTCTCAATGAGGCCAGTAGTTGTTCTGCAGGAGAAAATAAGATATTAATAAGTCCTAATGGTGATGTTCATCCTTGTGAGGCATTTAAATCAGATCCGAATGTTAGTAACATAAAAGAGCAAACTTTATATCATATTTGGTGGAATGATAAACAATTAAATGCCCTTAGAGACTTAGACCTTAAACAAATAAATAATTGTAATAATTGCCACAAATTAGATCTTTGTCAAGCAGGATGTCCTGGGCAAAGATGGCTGACATATAATGATATCGCTACTGGGCCTGAACCAGGCTGTCAAATTTTATCTAATCTCTAATCGGGAACCAGAAAACTGGTTCCTTTTTTTGATATGTAATGTAAATATATTTAATTTAAGTAAATAATGTATAAAGGAGTGATTTAATATTACTACAACGGAAGGCCTACTTTTTAGTATGTTATTGCTAGTGTTATTTGCAATTATCTTGGTTTTTTTTGCAAGAAAAGAAGAAAATGATGATGATGATATTAGAGTTAATTATGAATTGACTACTTTTTATGTAAGAACAGTATTATTGATAGTGATTATAATTGGAATATTATTAATTATGTTTGCTACAAGTGTTTGGATCTTGCCACAATTGACTCATATTTATTATATTAATAAGTAGAGGTGGTTTAAATGAATAATAAAGAATCAGGAGTTATATCGGGGAAAACATTTATTAAAAGAATAATTGGTGAAGGTAAAGAAGCTCCTTTAATTACTTGTGAAGAATGGGGATATTGTGATGGGAAAGATAAAAAATATAAACAGGAGACTTGTAATCCAAATTGTTACAAAGGGATAAAAAGTGATAATTTTAAGGGGTGGCAGATTGATTTAAATTTGGGAAAGGAGGCGTATATAACTGGTTCTAAAAAACCTATTATGTTAAAAAAAGAGGAATACTTAACAATTGAACCGGGAGATTTTGCTTTATTAGAAACCGAAGAAATAATTAACCTTCCTTCTGACTTAATGGGTTTTATATCTGTAAGATTTAAATATAAGAAAATGGGATTAGTTAATATTTCAGGATTTCATGTGGATCCTGGTTATAAAGGGAAACTAATTTTTTCAGTATATAATGCAGGACCAGACGATATAATTATGCAGCAGGGCAAACCAGTTTTTATGATTTTTTTCTTAACATTAACAGATAATTTAAAACAACTAGATAATGATGTAAAAGATGAAGGCTCTTGGATGCCTGATGGACTAAGAGAAATTCTTAATGATAAAGATAAGGATGAAATATTTTCTAAGCGAAAAGGATATAAAAATATACCTATAGAATTTATATCTATGATACAAGGTTCTAGTGTTTCATTATCTAAGAATAATGACCGGATTGATAATTTGGAATCGAAATTAAAAATGTATGGTTCAATTCTTGTGGGAATTATAATTGCTTTATTTGGAACTTTAATGTCACAAATTTTTCAACAGGGAGGTTAAGGTAGTAGACTAATGAACTATTTATATACAACAGGGCAAGGTAAAAGCTATCCAATTGAAATTGGTTATAAGTTCTTGAAATCACAGGATATTATATTTGACTATAAAAGAATAACAAGTCTATGTCGTTCTTGTGGTAATTTTAATAAAGGAGGAGGTTGTCCCCCTTTAGCACCCAACTTCAAAGATGTTATTAATGAAATGCAGGAGTCAATTATTATCTATGCAAAATTAGAATCTAAATTTAAATCACAAAAGGTAAAAGATAATAATAATTATTATATTCATTATAGATTTCAAGATGTAATTTTGTCTAACTTATTAACTAATCTTGGTTATAAAATAAGAGATAGTCATGAGAATATAGTATTTTTAAATAATGGGTTTTGTATGGGATGTAATAGTAGATGTAATTTTAAACAGGGTAAAGATTATTGTGCAAATCCAGAACGCAGAACATATTCTTTAGAATCAACAGGTGTGGATGTTGAAAAAACATTAGAAGATCATTTTTCTATTACACTTGAATGGTATAATAGAGAGAACTATGATGACATTAAGTATATGGTTAAGGCTATTGGGCTTTTTTATAATGATAATGTCTTAAATGAAGTTATAGATAATGATTTTATTAGTCATTTAAATAGTTTAAAGTCAACTAAATATCAGATTGGTTCCAGAATTTATGAAGAAAAATTGAAAGAATTTAGAAAATAATTTTTATTACTGAGATTTTAGTGTGTTTACTAATTAAAAATTGTACAACTCGCTAACATCCCAAATCCTAGTTTAGTTATTTGATTCCAACTTCTTTTTTAAGTACAGAATGCTTTAATCTATGACCTTGATCTTTAAAAACTAATATTTGAGCATGATGGATTAAACGGTCTACCATGGTTGTTGTTAATTTATTATCTCCTAAGACTGTATTCCATAATAATTGGTTTTACAGGATTTATTACTGATGCTTTTCTTTTGTGAGTCGTTATTTTTGGAGATAAATCCTCCATTTCAGCATACTTTCTAACAGTTCTCCGGTCAATTCCTAAACACTAGCGATTTTATTGTAACTTTCGTCTTTTAAATCAGTCGTACTTCTGATATAATTAATTTGAGTCATTTCTAGCATCTTTTTATGATCTCTTTGTGTATTTGATTGTATACTTAGAGCTTATACTTTTTTCGGGATGTTGGCAAGGACTTTTTCCATTTTAGGGTGTACATTTCTATATTACCATAAACAATAAGATTGTTTTCTTCAAAAGAAGATGGAGATATTTATGAGAAGTTAAAATTTGAGGAATCGGATGAAATGATTTTAAAGTTATAAATAATAATAATCTAGAATAATGAAATGGAAATTAGAATGCATAATAAATCTATCAAGTTTTTTGCTTGTAATTCTATATTGTTTTTAAAATATTCTCTAATGATATTATTTTTTTACTTTGTGTTTTATTGATGTTAGTGATATTACAGTATTAGTTTTAAAAGTGTTTGCTAATAAAAAAGCCCCTTAAAAAGGGGCAGGTTAATAAATATTAACCTAATGAAAATCAACATCAATTCTTTTTCTAGTATCAGATTGTAATTTAGGCATGTGAATTTCTAGAACACCGTTCTTATATGATGCTTCTACACCTTCTGGTGAAACTGGAGTTGGTAAATTTATAGAACGCTGAAAACGTCCGTAAAAGCGTTCTTGCCTATGCAGATGTTCTTCTTCAATTTCATTAGTTTTATTTACAGCACCACTAATTATTAGAAGGTTATTGTCAACTTCAATATTAACATCTTCCTTCTCTTCAAGGCCTGGGATGTCACATCTAGCTATAATTTCACCTTCTTTTTCATAGATATCAATATCTGGATTACCAAAATTTTGTCCAAAACGTGCTTTAACACCAGGTCTTTCATTTGTAAAGAAACGGTCAAATTCACGCCTAATATTCTCAAGATGTCTAAATGGCTCGTGAGGGATTAAAGACATATAGTATGACCTCCTAATTAAGTTGTTTTTTCTAATATTATATTCCCCAATATATTGGTAATTATCCGATAGTTATGTCATTGTAGAGTACAAATTTAATCATAGTCTTAAGCAATTTTTAATTATTTAAGTTATAATTATCATCTAAATAGAATTTTTGTGTAAAATCTACATATTCTTTAAATCTATTGTATATATCGTGACTAGCCCAATCTTGTTTAGTACTGTCATGTAATTTATTAATTAAGCTTTTAATTGCATCTTTTAAAGCTTGATTCTGTTCTTTCGTAATGAGTAGTCGATTGATATAGGTGCTTTCTATTTCTTTTAATTCTTGTTTACATGAATTGATAATATTTAATCCGGCGAAGAAAGTTTCGGCCTGCAGTTTATCTTCCCTAAAGTATTCACCTAAATACTGTTCAGTAGTATTTAAAATTTCTAAAAAAATTATATTATCCTCTTTATACTTTTCTAATTTATCTAAGAAACTTTTAAGTCCTATATTTTGATTCTTAGCTTTCATCAGAATCCCTCCTGTTGTGATATTTTATTAGTAAGAAATCTTACTAATAAGTTAAATAATTGTACTCCACCTTAACATTTGTCTAAAATTTTGTTATAATTACCCTGAAGCGAGGTGGAGTACCTCTGCG
>Ga0208550_10028_pt1 | contig 45254 bp, 42 predicted proteins | sample Wag4S2014_12_3_FD_187356 | JGI IMG/M metagenome (GOLD analysis project Ga0208550, IMG submission 187356) | Deep subsurface shale carbon reservoir microbial communities from Ohio, USA - Utica-2 Time Series 2014_12_3 (SPAdes) (version 2) ... | reverse complement strand
ACAATGTTTAGTTTTCAAAGACCAACTTTTTTGTTAATCAAAATCATCAATATATAAATGAAGATTTAATGATTTGACTTGTTAAAATGAACTTTAAATTTTGCTGTCACTTTTTCAGCGACATTTATCATTCTATCATGTCATCGAAAGCTTGTCAAGAAAAACTTAAAAATAATTTTGCTAGACAAGTTATAATCTGTCGCATTTCTTCAAGCGACAAGAAATAGTGTAACAAATCTTTAGAAAAGTGTCAAGAGAAAATTTAAAATGTTTTTTCTCTCACTCACGCTAACAACTTATAATTAACAACAACCTTTGACAACTATCTTTAATCTTTTGAATTTAAAATTGTCAATTGTCAATTGCCAATTGTTTAAGCGACAATTAATAGTGTAACAAAACTTTCGGAACTTGTCAAGAGAAAATTTAAAATGTTTTTTCTCTCGCTCACGCTAACAATTTATAATTAACAATAACCTTTGACAACTATCTTTAAATGTTTGAATTTAAAATTGTTAATTGTCAACTGTCAATTGTTTTAAGCGACAAGAAATAGTGTAACAAATTCTCCGAAAAGTGTCAAGAAAAAATTCAAAATGTTTTTTCTCTCACTCACGCTAACAATTTATAAGTGACAACAACCTTTAACAATTATCTTTAATCTTTTGAATTTAAAATTGTCAATAGTCAATCGTCAACTGTCAATTGTTTAAGCGACAAGAAATATTCTAACATATTATTATCAATCTGTCAAGAATAAAAAACATCTATGTACAGCAATTATATCAACTTATTACTATTTTGTTCTAAGTTTAAGTTTTATATTCATATTATATTGAGAAAGAGTCAATATATTTCATTTTTTATATTTATACTGACTCTTTTTCTGTTGGTTATTCTTTAACTTCTATACTATCTTTGTTCTCTTCTTTATTTTCTTCATCGACATTTTCTTCTTCATCATTAGCTTTATTATTTATATAACCTAAAGAAACCACTTGGTCTCCTTCAGATAGAGTCATTACTCTAACACCTTGTGTATTACGACCTGTAGATGAAATTCCTGCAACTGAAATTCTAATTAAAATACCATCTTCTGAAATTAACATTATTTCATCATCTTCTTCAACTACTCTTAGAGCTATTAGCTTTCCATTCTTTTCTGTTCGTTTAAGAGTAATTAAACCTTTTCCAGCCCTACTTTGCGGTCGATACTTATTCAGTGATGTACGTTTACCATAGCCCTGATCAGTAATAACTAATAATTGAGCACCCTCTCTAATGATGTCCATTCCAATTACTTGGTCTTCCGGTGCTAAGTCAATACCTTTTACTCCTCTAGCTGTTCTCCCCATGCTCCTAACTTCCGATTCACTAAACCTAATAGCTAATCCCATCTCTGTACCTAAAATAATCTCTTCTTCTCCTACAGTCGGTTTAACACTAATTAATTCGTCATCTTCTTTTAAGTCAATTGCTATTAATCCAGTATAGTTAGTATCAAATGCTTCTAGGTCTGTCTTCTTAATTATTCCTTGTTTAGTCGCCATCATTAGGTATTTGTCTTTTTTAAACTCTTTTATTGGAATAACAGCTGTGATTTTTTCATCTGGAGCTATCTCTAGTAAATTAACAATAGCTGTACCTTTAGCCTGACGGCTAGCTTCCGGAATCTGATACCCTTTTAGTCTATATACACGTCCTTGATTAGTAAAGAATAATAGATAATTATGAGTTGATGTTGTATATAAATTTTCTACAAAGTCTTCCTTATTGGTATTAACACCAATTATTCCTTTACCACCACGATGTTGACTTCTATATGTATCTAATGGAATTCGCTTAATATACCCTTGATTAGTTAGAGTAATCACTATCTCTTCTTCTTTAATTAAATCTTCCATATCTATATCAATCTCTTGGTCTACTATATCTGTCCTTCTTTCATCTTTATATTCTTCTTTTAATTCTAATATTTCTTCTTTTATAATTTCTAATAATTTTTCATCACTAGCTAAAATTGATTCATAGTACTTTATTTTTTTAACTAATTCTTTATATTCATCTTGTATCTTAACTCTCTCTAAACCCGTTAACCTTTGTAACCTCATACTTAGTATAGCCTTAGCTTGCTTTTCAGTCAATTCAAACTCAGACATTAATCTATCTTTAGCTATATCTGCATTATCAGATCCACGTACAATCTTAATTATTTTGTCTATATTATCTAACGCAATCTCTAAACCTTCTAGAATATGTGCTCTTGCAGCTGCTTTATTAAGATCATACTGAGTTCTTCTAGTAACTACTTCTTTTTGATGTTCAAGATAATGCTCTAAAACTTCTTTTAGATTTAATACTTTCGGTTCACCATCAACTAACGCTAACATAATAATACCAAAAGTATTCTGTAAACGCGTATGTTTAAATAATTTATTTAAAGTTATTTTAGGATTAACTCCTTGCTTTAATTCAATAACTATTCGCATGCCATTACGGTCTGATTCATCTCGCAAATCAGAAATACCAGTTACTTTCTCATCTTTAACTAAATCTGCTATCTGTTCAACTAACTTAGCTTTATTTACTTGATACGGCAACTCATGAACAATAATTCGAGACTTATTATTATTCATCTCTTCAATTTCAGTTCTAGCTCGGACTGTTAACTTTCCTCTTCCGGTTTCAAATGCTTTTTTAATTGCCTTTCTACCCATAATTAAACCGCCAGTTGGAAAATCAGGACCTTTAATAATCTTCATCAGATCTATAATCTCAATATCTGGATCTTCCATCATAGCAATTAACCCATCAACCACTTCTGATAAATTATGTGGTGGAATATTCGTTGACATTCCAACAGCTATCCCGGAGGAACCATTAATTAAAAGGTTTGGTAGCTTAGCTGGCAATACTTCCGGTTCTTCAAGCGTATCATCAAAATTAGGTTGAAAATCTACAGTATCCTTCTTTATATCTGATAGTAACTCAGTAGCAATATTAGACATTCTAGCCTCTGTATATCGCATTGCAGCTGCTGAATCACCATCAACTGACCCAAAGTTACCGTGACCATCGACTAACATATATCTATAGGAAAAATCTTGAGCCATTCTTACCATCGTATCATAGACAGCAGTGTCTCCATGTGGATGGTATTTACCTAGTACTTCACCTACTATTCTTGCTGATTTCTTATGAGACTTGTCAGGTGTTATTCCTAAATCATACATTGCATATAAGATTCGACGATGAACTGGTTTTAAGCCATCTCTAACATCAGGTAATGCCCGACCTACAATTACACTCATAGCATAATCTATATAGGCATCTTTCATCTCATTTTCAATATCTACAAGTTTAACTTGCTTCTGTTCTAATTCTGGCATAATTCTTCCCCCTATTTATACTTAACATTGAAACTTAAATATCTATATTCCTAGCCTCTTTAGCATGTTGTTGAATAAATTCTCTCCGCGGTGCTACTTTATCTCCCATTAAAGTTGTAAAGACTTCATCTGCCATTACTGCATCTTCTATCTGTACCTTTAAAAGCGTTCTATTTTCTGGATCCATAGTAGTCTTCCATAACTGTCCAGGGTTCATTTCTCCTAGTCCCTTATATCTTTGCATCGAGATTCCTTTTCTACCAATATCATTTAATAATTCATCTAATTTCCGATCATTATAGATATAATATTCTTTTCTGCCTCTACTCACTTTATAAAGTGGTGGTTGAGCTATATATATATTACCTGCTTCTAAAAGTGGCCGCATATAACGATAAAAGAAAGTTAAGAGCAAAGTTCTTATATGTGCCCCATCTACATCAGCATCTGTCATAATAATAACTTTCTTATATCTAGCCTTACTGATATCAAACTCATCAGCAATTCCTGTTCCTAAAGCAGTAATTAAAGCACGAATTTCATTATTGTTTAGAATTCTATTTAAGCGAGCCTTTTCTACATTTAATATTTTACCCTTTAAAGGCAAAATAGCTTGAAATTCTCTATCTCTCCCTTGCTTTGCTGACCCTCCAGCAGAATCACCCTCTACTATATAAATTTCTGACTCTTCAGGATCTCTTGAAGAGCAATCAGCTAACTTTCCTGGTAGTGCTGTACTGGTTAAAGCATTCTTTCTTCTAGTTAACTCTCTTGCTTTTTTAGCAGCTTTTCTAGCTTGAGCAGCTTTAATAGCTTTCTGAACAACGATAGAACCTATTTTGGGATTCTGTTCTAAAAAATTATTTAGATTTTCAGAAACCATTGAATCAACTATTCCTCGCATCTCACTATTTCCTAATTTAGTCTTAGTCTGTCCTTCAAATTGTGGATCAGTCAACTTAACATTAACGATAGCTACTATTCCTTCTCTAATATCATCTCCAGATAGATTAGGGTCATCTTCTTTTAGATGATTCTTTCTTCTTGCATAATCATTTACTGTTCTTGTTAGAGCACTTTTAAATCCACTTAAATGAGTTCCACCTTCATGAGTATTGATATTATTTGCAAATGTAAAGATACTATCTACATAACTTTCATTATATTGTATTGCTATCTCTATATGATTGTCTTCAATCTCTTCTTCAAAATAAATAACCTCTTCATGGATTGGGTCTTTCTTTTCATTTAAATTTTTAACAAATGAAATGATTCCACCTTCATATTGAAATATATCGTGCTTTTCTTCATCTGTTCTTTCATCTTTTAATTCAATCTTAATTCCTTTATTTAAATATGCTAATTCTCTTAATCTCTTAATTAAAGTACTATACTTAAATTCAACAATATCAAATATCTCTGGGTCAGGTTTAAATCTAATCTTCGTTCCACTATTATTGCTTTCACCTATCTCTGTCAATTCTTTAGTAGGAATTCCTCTTTCGTATCGTTGATGATATAACTTATTATTTCTTTTTACTTCTACTTCCAGCCATTTTGACAAGGCATTCACTACTGAAACCCCTACTCCATGTAATCCACCAGAAACTTTATATCCTTCACTATCAAATTTCCCACCAGCGTGTAAAACGGTCATTACTATCTCAACAGCTGTTTTTTCTAATTTAGGGTGAGGAGAAATTGGAATACCTCGCCCATCATCTGTAATTGTAACTACATTACCAGGTTCGACAGTTACTTCTATATTTTTACAATAACCAACAAGAGCTTCATCTATACTATTATCTACTACCTCATAAACTAAATGATGTAATCCTTTAGGACCAGTACTTCCTATATACATACCTGGTCTTTTGCGAACTGCTTCTAACCCCTCTAGCACTTGAATCTGGTCAGCATCATATTCAGAATGATTAAATTCCTCTTTTGTCATAGCTATAACCTCCATTTAGTCGCCTTTCATAAACTGATTAAAACCGTGACACTAGTGATCACGGTTTAAACGATTTACAAAATTCATTCTCTTTCTTAATGTTTTAGAAGATATATTTGAATAATAAATAGTTTCATTCGTTATTACAAATGATTTAGGTTTGCCTTTTGAAAAATCCTTAACAAATCCTTCTTCTTTAGCAATCTGTAAAAAATCATCAGTATCTTCTGAATCAGTAGATTCAATATCAGCAATCATTACTACATCCTTGGTAGGAATCATATAATCATTCCCTAAATGTAATAACATAATCTATAGCCTCCCTATAACTTATCATAAATCTTAATGTAGTTACTACCAATTACTTCTTCGATTATATCTCTATTTAATTGTTTAGGATGAATTTTTTCCTTTAACATTACGTAATATTGAATCAAAACTTTAAACTTCTGATTCAATTTAGGCTTCTGTCTCCTAACTACATCAGTAATTCCATCTTCAATCTCTCCCCAGAATTTATCGATCAATTCTTTTTTGATTCTATTATAATCTGAAACCAGAAGTTCAGGATAAATTTCGTTAACTTCTTCATAAGTTAACCAGGGGCTTTCTAATAATAATCTTTCTAATTTATCAAGTTGTTTACCACTCTTTAATTGACAGACCATACATCCATCTGTATCATCAGGATGCAATGTTGAACAATATTTACACCTTTTCCAACCATTCTTCAACTTCCATTTCTCCATCTTCTTATCTTTCACCATTATCGAATGAATCTTTTCACTTAAATCCGAATCCCCAATACTCTTTATACTACTATCAATTTCTTTAAGTTCATCAGATGTTAACTCTATTTCACTTAAGTCAAACTCTTCATTAGATATTAATTCTTCTTCTTTATCTTCTATAGTACCTAATTTAAATCTTATATCTTTAACAACTTCTTCACCTAATCTATTATTCAATCTAGATATTAATTCTGATTTTAAAAATAAAAGTTGATGAGCCCAAGTAGAACTATTCACAAGTATAAATAGTATTCCTCGATTTATGTAATTAGCTTTAGTATGTTTCTTTAACTTATCACCGATAACTTCTTGCCAGATGATTAAAGCTTTTCTTTCTTTAATCTTTTTATCTAAGTCTAACTTTTTTAGAGTCTCTTTTAAAACGTGATTAATATCTTTAACCATTATCTGAGACCCTCACCACCTTACCTTCTGTAACTTTATAAATATTCTTATTAGCTTTTAATTTATCTAATTTATCTATTTTAGTGCTAGTTATAAATGTTTGAATCTTATTCATAATTACTTTTAAAAGATGTTTCTGTCTTCTATTATCTAATTCAGAAAAAACATCATCCAACAATAAAATAGGGTACTCTCCTATTTCTGACTTCATAAATTCTAACTCTGCTAACTTTAAAGCTAATGCTGCAGTCCTTTGTTGACCTTGTGAGCCAAACTTTCTAATCTCTATATCATTAACTTTAAGTATAATATCATCACGATGTGGCCCATAACAAGTAACTCCGCGATTAATCTCTTTCTGTTGATTATTATTTAATTTATAATCAAATTGGTCTTTAATCTTTTCTAAGTCATAATCTTTATCATCTAAATTTAAAGATGAATCATAAATTAATTCTAATGTCTCTAAACCATTAGTAATTTTACGGTGCATTAATCGAGCTAAAATACTTAATTTTTCTAAAGTTTTTAGTCTCTTAATAATCACTTTACTACCTAACTCTATTAACTGTTGATTCCAAACTGCTAACATATCCTTAGAACTATTTCTTTCTCTAATTTCTTTTAATAGGTTATTGCGTTGCTTCAGCACCTGATTATATTCTTGTAAATTATGATGATAATATGAATTGATCTGTGAAATTTCTAAATTAATAAACTTTCTTCTTTTACTAGGGCTACCTTTAACTAATTCTAAATCCTCTGGTGAAAAAATAACAACGTTTAGATATCCTAAAAGGTCACTAATTCTTTTTAAATTATTAGAATTAATTTTGATATCCTTTTTTCTTCCTTCGACCAAAACCTCTATTTTAAATTTTTGATCTTTTTTATGAAGTTTACTTTGAATATAAAATTTATCTTTCTGCCAGTTAGTCATTTCAGAAACAATATTAGTTCGATGAGAATTACCTGTACTTAATAAATATATAGCCTCTAAAATGTTAGTCTTCCCTTGAGCATTATTTCCTATAAATATATTAAGATTTTTATTTAATTCTAATTTCAAAGTATGATAATTTCTAAAGTTCTTTAAAAAAAGGTTGGCAAGATACAAGTTATTTTTTCACTCCTTACCACCTAACTACTGGTTACTTTATATTTATTTCCTTTAATTTCAATTACATCTCCAGGATATAGAGTAGCACTTCTCCTTTCTTCTATTTCACCATTAACCATCACTTTTCCTTCTTTTATAATTAATTTGGCTTCTCCACCGGTAGAAGTAAGATTAGCCCACTTTAAAAATTGATCTAGATTAATTGTATCTGTTTTTATAGCTATATTTTTCATTTTACCACTCCTTTATGCAGATCTAACAGGCATAATAACATAGATATATTCATCACTCTTCATTTCTTTAATAACACCAGGACTTAATTTACCTGATAGCTCTAATAATACCTCTTCACTATCAATTACTTTTAAAACATCCATTAAGTAATTAGCATTGAATGCTATTTCAGTATTATCTCCTTGTTGTTCAATTTCTAACTCCTCATATGATTCACCAACTTTTGAAGAAGTTGACTCAATTATTAAACGACTATCTTCAAATTTTGTTCTAATAATATTTGAATTATCCTTTACAAATAATGAAGCTCTTTTAGTTGCATTTAATAAATCTTTTCTTTTTACTGTTACTTGAGTAGAAAAATTATTAGGAATAACCTGATTATAATTAGGAAAATTTCCTTCAATTAAGCGAGATATAATTGTTATACCAGAAAAATCGAATAACATTTGATTATCTGTTGTTAAAATTTGCACTTCTTTTTCTTCTTCTGAACTTAATAATTTACTTAATTCATCTAAAGTTTTACTAGGAATAATAACTTTATTATCTGATAATTCTTTATCCAAGTTTAATTCTGTATATGATAAGCGATATGAATCAGTAGCAACCATTTTTAGTAATTGGTCTTCTACTAATAATAAACCACCTGTTAAGAATGGTCTACTTTCATCATTAGAAGTGGCAAATTTTATTCTATCAATCATTGTTTTAAGGTTCTTTTGTTTTAATAAATATTCAGTTCCAGATTCTATTTCTGGTAATAATGGAAATTCATCAGCTGGAAAACCATTAATTTTAAATTCCGATAGATCGCAAATTATTTTAGCATTATTCTCTTCATTAACTTTTAATTCTAATTCTTGATTAGGAAGTTCTCTAATAATACTTGTTAGATAATTTGCTGGTAATACAGTACTACCATTACTTATAATTTTAGCATTTACATTACATTCTATTCCTATTTCTAAGTCAGTTCCAACTAATTTTAATTTATCATTTACAGTTTTTATTAATATTCCAGATAATATAGGTAGTGTGCTTTTTGAGGAAACTGCTTTACTTACAATTTGAATTCCTTCATAAAGCTCTTTTTTATTAACCTTAATTTGCATGTAAAGACCTCCTTGAAATTTAGTTTATCAACATATTAGTAACTATTATATTATGTCTATATAATTATAAAAAATAGTAGTAATAGTAGTAGTAGCTGTGGATATGTGGAAAAGTGGATAAATCCCATGCCCTACAAGGTTATCCACATGTTAATAAAGTGTTATTAACCTAGACCTAGTTATACACATATAAACAGATATAAGTAACCCTTAAAGTTATACACAATTAATAAACAACTTGTTAGCAATGTTATGAACAGATTTGAGACTTACTTTTTTATTTTATTTATTAGACTTTCTACTGTTTTTTTGAAATCAATTTCTTCTTCAATTTTAGTGCTTATTTTATCGTAAGCATGTAATACAGTAGTATGGTCTCTTCCTCCAAAATTTTCTCCAATTTTAGGTAAAGAGGCATCTGTTAATTCTCTTGAAATATACATAGCTATCTGTCTAGGAAAAGCTATAGCACGAGTTCTTTTTTTAGATTTCATATCTTTCATTTCTAAATTGTAATATTCAGTAACTACTTTTTGAATTAATTCCATATTTATTTCCTTTGGTTCTGATGTAGGAATGATATCTTTTAATGCTTCTTGAGCTAACTCAACAGTTATATTCTTATTAGTTAAAGAAGAATAAGCAACTACTCTAATGAGAGCCCCTTCTAATTCTCTAATATTGGAATGAATCTGATTAGCAATATAGACTATTACTTCATTAGGTACTTCAAGATCTTCCAAAGTAGCTTTTTTACGTAAGATAGCTATTCTAGTTTCTAGGTCAGGTTCTTGGATATCAGTAATTAGTCCCCACTCAAATCGTGATCGTAACCTCTCTTCTAAAGTAGGTATCTCTTTTGGAGGGCGGTCACTAGAGATTATTATCTGTTTACTAGCCTCATGTAAAGCATTGAAGGTATGAAAAAATTCCTCTTGAGTTCTTTCTTTACCAGCTAGAAATTGAATATCGTCAACTAATAGAATGTCAATATTTCTATATTTATTTCTAAATTTAACCGTTTTATCATCTCTAATTGAATTAATGAGTTCGTTGGTGAACTTTTCTGAAGTAACATAAACAACTTTTAAGCTAGAGTCATGCTTAAGAATATAATGGCCAATAGCATGCATTAAATGAGTTTTGCCTAATCCAACATCACCATAAATAAATAAAGGATTATATGCTTTAGCTGGAGCTTCAGCTACGGCTAAAGATGCTGCATGAGCAAAACGATTACTGCTGCCAATAACAAATGTATCAAAAGTATATTTAGGATTTAAGAATGAAGTATTCTTTTTATTTTGTGATTCTTTTTCTTTTATTTTCTTTTCTTTTTTATCATTTATTTTATTGTTAGATTCTTCTTTTTGAGGTTCTGGTATTACAAATTTAACGTCTAAATTTCTATTAATTAGTTGATTAATAGTTTCCTTAATTAAGTTATCATATCTTGTTTCTAACCAATCTTTAGAGAATTCATTAGGTACTTCAACTAATATATTATTTTCTTCAATAGCGATTAATTTAGTAGATTTAAGCCAAGTTTGAAAACTAGGTTTACTTAATTTAGATTGAAATATTTCTAAAGCTTTTTGCCAAATGTGAGCTAAATCTTCATTCTTCATTAATTTTGACCTCCTAAAAAATTTAAAAGTTATCCACAGAAATACTCACAAAAGCGTGGATAAATAATTAAGTGCTTAATTACTATATTACCCAATAAATAGTATAATAGTCTAAAAAAGACAAAAAAATATATGTAACAGTTTATATTATCAACAAAATTTTAGTATTATACCTAATAATGTGGATAACAAAGAGAATAAAGCAAAAAAATATAAAATGTATAACTTATCCACAGACTTACTAACAACCTGTGTATAAGTTATAATCCCATTCTATTAGTTCCTTAAGCTTAATTTTGGTTTATTTTCGATATAATAATAATAACAAATTATTCACAGATTATCAACATTTATTTCACAGAAAACATTCATTTTACCCACAATTTATTAGAAATCCACAACTTTCTTTGGATAAGTAAGGCAGATCAATTTTTAATATATCTTGACATAAAGGTGATTTATAATCTATAATTTATATAGTAGAATCTTCTAGATTAATTTTGATAAATAAATATAATTAACAGTATTTAATATTTATACACTTTAGAGGGGAAGTTTTAGTATGGTACAAAAAGATGAATCACTGCCTAAGTTTGAAATGTTAACTAAGAACTATCAATTTAAAAAAGTGTATAACAATGGTAAATCTATAGCAAATCGTTTAGTTGTTTTATATTATTTAAGGAAAGATCAGGACCAGAGACGTATTGGTTTTTCTGTAAGTAAGAAGATTGGCAAAGCAGTTACTAGAAATAGAATTAAAAGGACTTTTAAAGAGGTTTATCGTAAGAATAAATATAGACTAATTGATAATGTAGATTTAATTATTATTGCAAGAAGGGGAATTGACCAAGCATCTTACCAAGAAATTAGTAATGCTATGCTAAGAATCTTTAAAAAAGCTAAAGTGTTAAAGTAATTATAAAAGTTAATGAATTTAAAGTTTGGATAAGGCGGTTTTAAATATGTTAAATAGATTACTATTGGTATTAATCAGGGTGTATCAAAAGTTTATTTCACCATTAAAACCAGGGAAATGTAGGTTTTATCCGACATGTTCTAATTATGCTTTAGAAGCTATAAGAAAGTACGGGAGTTTACATGGAGGATTGATGGCTATTAAAAGAATTTTATGTTGTCATCCTTTTCATCCTGGAGGGTATGACCCTGTAGAATAAATTAAAATAAAGATCTAATAGGAGGTTGCAAATTTGTTGAACTTAGTTTCGGTAGGAATTTTTGGACAATTATTTGGTTGGATAGGAGATTTAATGATTAATGCATTGAACTTTTTTTATGGATTCACTAACAGTTATGGATTATCAATCTTTTTGTTAACATTGGCTGTTAGAATTATTCTCTTTCCTTTAGTTGCTAAACAGACTCGGTCAATGAAAAAGATGCAAGAATTACAACCTAAAATGGAAGAACTTAAGAAGAAGTACGAAGATGAACCACAAGAATTTCAAAAAAAGATGCAAGAATTGTATGTAGAAAATAAAGTTAATCCAGCAGCTGGATGTTTACCCCTTTTAGTTCAGATGCCTATATTAATAGCTTTATTCAGGGTTTTACAAAGCTTTGAGCCTTTAAAGGGAACAAGTTTTTTATGGATTAGTGATTTAGCACAGCCGGATATTATCTTAGTAATTTTAACTGGTTTGATCATGCTTGGACAGACACAAATGCAACAACGTATGTCGGGTAATGCCGCTGCAAATAATAAGATGATGTTATTTATGCCGTTATTAATCGTAGTAATTGGTTTCCGCTTACCGGCTGGTGTTTTAGTATATTGGTTCACTTCAAATTTAGTAATGGTAGTTCAACAGTACTTTTTATACCAAGAACCGGCGACAATAAAGGGGGAATCGAATTAAGATGAATGAGATTGTTACGGAAGGAAAGACTGTCGATGTTGCTTTAGAAGAAGCACTTCAAAAGTTATCGACTACTAGAGAGAAGGTAGAAGTAGAGGTTTTAGAAGAAGGTAATAAAGGTTTTTTAGGAATAATTGGTGGTAAGGATGCCAAAATAAGAGTTAAAAAGAAAGAAGATAAACATAAGAAAGCACTTAATTTTATGAATGAATTAATTGATAAGATGAATTTAGGCATTACAGTTGAAGAATTGGAAAGTGAATCTAATTCAGAACAAGTAGTAATCAATTTAACTGGACCTAATCTGGGAATTGTAATTGGTCGTAGAGGTAAGACTTTAGATGCATTACAATATTTAGCTAATTTAGCTATTAATAAATATGATGATGATGACCATTTAAGAGTGATTATTGATGCTGAAGGCTATAGAGAACGTAGAAAGGAAACTTTACAGGATTTAGCTTTACGGCTAGCTAGTAAAGCTAAGAATAAAGGAAAAAAGGTTGTTTTAGAACCTATGCCTCCTCATGAAAGAAGGATTATTCATAGTACGTTACAGGACGATCCTAAAGTACGTACTCATAGTGAAGGACAAGACCCATATCGAAAGGTTATCATTGTAGCTCAATAATTTGATTAATAAAACCCAGTAGATTTTCTACTGGGTTTTAAAAGTTTAAGTGCTGAATTCTAATTGAATACTTAGGGTAATTTATAGTTAAGAGGTGATAAAATTGTATTTTAAAGATACTATTGCAGCAATATCTACTGCTATTGGTGAAGGAGGAATTGGAATAGTTAGAGTCAGTGGACCTGAGGCTATTTCTACTATTAATAAGATATTTAAAGGTTATGGGCAAACAGATAAAGATTTGAATGAAGTTGATACATATACTGCTCATTATGGACATATTATTAACCCTAAAGATGAACAGATAATTGATGAAGTGATATGTTTAGTAATGAAAGCTACGAAGACATATACAAAAGAAGATGTAGTTGAGATTGATTGTCATGGAGGTAGTATTCCATTACAGAAGATTTTAGATTTAGTATTAAAGAATGGAGCTAGATTAGCTGAGCCAGGAGAATTTACAAAAAGAGCCTTTTTAAATGGGAGAATAGATCTTTCACAAGCAGAAGCTGTTATGGATGTGATTAATTCTAAGACAGAAGCTGGTTTAGAAGCAGCTATGGACCAATTAGAAGGTGGTTTATCAAGTCAAATTGAAGAAATCAAACATAAATTATTAGGTTTATTAGCTCATTTAGAGGCTTCTATTGACTTTCCTGAAGATGAAATTGAAGACTTTAATTCTGATGAAATAGATAGTAGAGTAGAGGAGATTATAGAGCAAATAGAGGGATTATTAGCTACTAGTAAACGAGGAAGAATTATTAAAGAAGGGATTAGGACTGCTATTATTGGTAAGCCTAATGTTGGTAAGTCTAGCTTATTAAATGCATTATTAAGAGAAAATCGGGCAATTGTTACTGATGTTCCTGGTACTACAAGAGATGTAATAGAAGAAGTAATTAATATTGATGGTATTCCACTAAAGATAATGGATACCGCGGGAATTAGAGAGACAGAGGATGAGGTAGAAAAGATAGGTGTTGAAAGGTCAGAAAAGTTCTTAAAACAGGCTGACCTTGTGTTGTTAGTATTAGATGCACATCGTGGAATTACAGAAGAAGATAGAAGAATAATTAATTTAGTAGATGAGAAAGAGACTGTAGTAGTTGTTAATAAGACTGATTTAGAATCTAATTTAAATTTAGGTGAGTTAAAGAAGAAATTTGAAAATGTACAAGTAGTCGAAACTTCAGCTGTAGAAGGAATTGGTATTTCAGAATTAGAAGATTTGATTTCTGAAATGGTCTTTGCTGGTGAGGTTAAGGCTAATGAGCAAACTTTAATAACTAATTTACGACACAAAGAAGCTTTAGAGGCAGCCTATGATAGTATATTAAATGTAAAAGAGACAGTAAAACAGGGACTACCGGCAGATTTTGTTACTATTGATTTAAAGACAACTTTAGAAGAATTAGGCAAGATAACTGGTGATACATTAGGTGAAGATATTATTGATCGAATCTTTGCAGATTTCTGTTTAGGTAAATAAGTGAATTTCATAATTAGATTTCAAGTATAATTAATGCATAATTTTTGGTATTAGTAATTAACTATGCAAGATTTTTTAAATAGAACTAATTTAGTTATTTAGGAGTGATTTAGATTGAATAAATATGACATAATAGTAATTGGAGCTGGACATGCAGGATGTGAAGCAGCTTTAGTAACAGCTAGACTAGGGTGTAAGACTCTCTTATTAACTTTGAATGCAGACCATATTGCCTTAATGCCTTGTAACCCATCGATTGGTGGTCCAGCTAAAGGCCATATTGTCAGGGAAATAGATGCTTTAGGCGGTGAAATGGCTAAGAATATTGATAAATCATATGTAAACATTATGCTTTTGAATACTGCTAAAGGACCAGCAGTTCATGCCTTAAGGGCTCAAGCGGATAAGCATCTTTATCAGTTAGAAATGACTAAAACTATCCAAGGTCAAGAAAATTTAGATTTAAAACAAGCAGTAGTTACTGAATTAATTACTGAAGGTAATCGAGTAACAGGAGTAAAGACAATTACCGGGATGGATTATCTAAGTGATAAAATTGTTTTGACGACGGGAACATCATTAGGTGGTAGAGTGATTATTGGTGATACTAAATATATTGGTGGGCGCCAGGGTGAATTTGCAGCAGTAGAACTCTCTGATAGTTTAAAAGGGATAGGTTTGAACTTAAAGAGGTTTCAGACTGCTACACCACCACGAGTAGATCGTAAGACTTTAGATTTTTCTAAGATGACTATTCATCCAGGTTCTGAAGAGCCGCTTCAATTTTCTTTTACTGGTGAACGAGTTGAAAGAGAGCAGATTCCATGCTGGTTAACTTATACTGGTGATAGGACTAAAGAGGTTATTCAAGAAAATATTGCTAAATCACCTTTAAATACAGGAATTGTGGAAGGTGAAGGACCTAGATATTGTCCATCTATTGACCGCAAGATTATGCGCTTTCCAGAAAAGACTGCTCACCAAGTCTTCATTGAACCAGAAGGAAGAAATACAAATGAGATGTATGTAAATGGTTTAACCACGGCTATGCCTGAAGAGGAACAGTTAAAAATTTTGAGGAGTGTTCCTGGGTTGGAGAATGCTGAAATTATGAGACCTGCATATGCTGTTGAGTATGATTATTTAGTACCTACTCAATTAAAACCTACTTTAGAGACTAAAAAAGTTGAGGGTTTGTATACTGCTGGCCAGATTAACGGGACTTCTGGCTATGAAGAAGCAGGTGCACAAGGTTTGATGGCTGGAATTAATGCAGCGCGAGAACTTAATGGAGAGAGTCCTATTGTTTTAAAACGTTCTGAAGCATATATTGGTGTCTTAATTGATGATTTAGTAACTAAAGGAACTAATGAACCTTATCGAATGTTGACTTCACGAGCTGAATATAGATTAATCTTAAGACAAGATAATGCTGATTCACGTTTGATGCCTTTAGGTTATGAAATTGGTTTGATAGATGAGAGTTTATATAAGGATGTAAAAGAAAAAGAGACGAAAATCCAAGAAGGTTTAGAGTACTTAGAAGATATTCAGATTACGCCAACCAAAGAAGTAAGAGAGAAGCTTAAAGAACTTGGGTCGGGAGGAATGAAAAAACCGGTTTCTTTAGCAACTTTATTAAGACGACCAAAATTAAGTTATGATAATTTGAAAGAGTTTCATGATCAAGTTCCGGATCTACCAGAAGAAGTTAAAGAACAGATTGAGATAGAAGTTAAGTATGAAGGCTATATTAAGCGACAGATGCGGCAGATTGAAAAGTTTAAGCAGATGGAAGAGAAGTTGATTCCGGAAGGAATTGATTATTATCAATTAGATAATCTGCGTAACGAAGCAAGAGAAAAGTTAAACGAAATAAGACCAGTTTCTATAGGGCAAGCTTCTCGAATTTCAGGTGTCTCACCAGCAGATATCTCTGTTTTAATGGTTTATATTGAGGAATATAAAGGACGAGGGGCGGATACAGAATGAAAGAGTATGATATAATCGTTGTTGGTACTGGCCATGCAGGATGTGAAGCAGCTTTGGTAGCAGCAAGATCAGGATGTAAGACTTTAGCTTTAACTGTTGATTTAGATAATGTAGCGTTAATGCCTTGTAATCCGGCAATAGGAGGACCAGCTAAGAGTAATATTGTACGTGAAATTGATGCTTTGGGTGGTGAGATGGCTAAGAATATTGATAAGTCATTTATTCAGGTTAGGATGTTAAATACTGGAAAAGGACCGGCTGTTCAAGCATTAAGAGCCCAAGCTGATAAGAAGGCTTATCATCTAAATATGAAAAAAACTCTGGAAGAAGAAGAAAATTTAGATTTAAAACAAGGAATTGTTGAGGAGTTAATAGTAGAAAATGACGAAGTAAAAGGTGTTACGTTGAAAACAGGATTAAATTTCCGCGGAAATAAAATAATTTTAACTACAGGAACATTTCTCAAAGGCTCAATCATAATTGGTAACTATTCTTTTAACTCTGGACCTCATAATCAGTTTCCGGCTAATGCATTATCTAGTAACTTAAAGGAATTAGGATTTGATATTAGACGATTTAAAACAGGAACTCCACCTCGGGTTGATAAAAGAACTATAGACTTTTCACAATTAATAGAACAACCGGGAACCGATGAAGATATATCCTTTTCTTTTGCTGATGTAAGTAGTACTAGTAAGAAAGAACAACAATCTTGTTGGTTAGTTAGAACTAATGAAGATACTCATGATGTAATTAGAGAGAATATTAATCTTTCACCTCTATATGGTGGCACTATTGAAGGAGAAGGGCCGAGGTATTGTCCATCAATTGAGGATAAGGTGATGAAGTATCCTGATAAAGAAAGACACCAAATCTTTGTTGAGCCTGAAGGAGAATATATTTATGAAATGTATCTTTCAGGATTCTCTACAAGTTTACCACAACAGGTACAGGTAAAGATGTTACGTACTTTACCTGGTTTTGAAGAAGCAAAGATTATGAGACCGGCCTATGCTATTGAGTATGATTGTATTAATCCTTTACAGTTAAAACCTACTTTAGAAACCAAGAGAATGAAAGGATTATATACTGCTGGTCAAATTAATGGAACTTCTGGTTATGAAGAAGCAGCAGGACAAGGGTTAATGGCAGGGATAAATGCGGCTCGGGAGCTTAAAGGGGCAGAACCTATTATTTTAAAACGTTCTGAAGCATATATTGGTGTTTTAATTGATGATTTAGTAACTAAAGGAACTAATGAACCTTATCGCATGTTAACTTCACGAGCTGAATATAGATTATTATTGAGACAAGATAATGCTGATTTACGTTTAACCCCTTTGGGATATGAACTAGGATTAATTTCTGATGAAAGATATAAAAAATTTGAAACTAAGAAAGAATCTATTGAAGCAGAAAAAGAACGTTTAAAGAAATACAAATTACATCCTGAGGAGGATATACAAGCTCATTTAAGGAAACTTGGCACACCAGAATTAAAGAATATTGATACTATAGCCCGTTTATTAAGGAGACCAGAACTAGATTATGGAGATTTAGCACCAATTGATCCAGAACGTCCTGATTTAGCACCAGAAGTTAAAGAAGAAATAGAGATTCAATTAAAGTATGAAGGTTATATTCAGCGACAACTAAAACAGATAGAAAAGCAGAGGGAGTTAGAGGACCAAAAGATTCCGGAGAATATAGATTACGATGAGATTAATGGTTTATCTGCGGAAGCTTTAGAAAAATTAAAAGAGGTAGAACCGATTTCTGTAGGACAAGCGGCGAGAATTTCTGGAGTCTCTCCAGCGGATGTATCGTTGTTAACTGTTTATTTACGCAAATTAGGTTAATATAGTTGACAATTTACAGTTGACAGTTGACAGTGAAGCCCAAAAAGAGCTTTCGGGTTAAAAGTAGAGTCTATCGTAGGCTTGCGACCAGCCTTGATTTTTAGGCTGGGCGAGACAGTGAAGCCCAAAAAGAGTTTTCGGGTTAAAAGTTAGTTTTGGAGCACAATCTATTGATGTTGGTCATTTTAAATATTCTATTCAACATATTTCCGTAGCGACTCTTAAAAACAGTTTGGAGCCATGGAGGGCGGAAAACTGTTTTTTGATAATGAGTAGAGCAGGACGCGGAGCGAATGACAAGCGGAGGATATATGTTGAATCGTTATTGAAGAATTATTATTGAGGTGAGTAAATCTATAAGGGCTTATGAACTCTTGTAAATACTAGGTTTACTTAGCCGATAATATTCGAAATGAAAAAAGGGGTGAAAGCATGGAAACTAAAGAATTACTGGTAACAGGAAGTAACAAGTTAGGTTTGGAGCTTTCTGAAAAGCAAGTTAATCAGTTTTTAACTTATATAGATGTTCTGAAGGAATGGAATAAGAAGATGAACTTAACTGCTATTGATACTTCTCGTGAGATTGTGATCAAACATTTTCTTGATTCTATTTCTTGTATGAAAGTAATAGATTTAAGTCCTGGGGCTAAAGTTATTGATGTAGGTACAGGTGCAGGTTTTCCGGGGATACCTTTAAAGATTCTTAATCCTGAAATCGAACTATCATTATTAGATTCTACAAATAAAAGGATAACTTTTTTAAAGAATTTATCTAGAGAACTAAATTTAAGTAATATTGAATTTATTCATGGGCGAGCGGAGGATTATGGTCAAGATTCTGACTATAGAGAGCAATATGATTTGGTAGTTGCTAGGGCGGTTGCTTCTCTAAATGTGTTATGTGAATATACAGTCCCATTTTTGAAGTCTAGTGGGCAGTTTATTTCACAGAAAGGTGCTGAAGCTAAGAATGAAGTTATTGAAGCACAATCAGCGATAGAAGCTTTAGGTGCTGAATTTTATGATTTAGTATCTATTGATTTACCTTATACTGAAGCTGAAAGAAATTTAGTAATTATTAATAAGGTAAGGAATACACCCAAAAAATACCCTCGTCAGGCGGGAACCCCTAAGCAGGCGCCGATTTCTTAAGAAAGGAGTTAATAAATGTTCAAAGTAAATAAACTTACATTAATAACTCTTTCAATGGTGTTTTTAATTTTTTTTAGTTCTAGTTTAGTTTTCAGCATGGATTCAGGAGTAAGGTTTAATTATCTTTTGACGACTAATGGATTAGATTCTAAAGGGTTACCACTAAAGTTTAAAAGGGAATTTAGTCTGCGTGAAGATCCTGCAGTCCAGTATTATGTTAGTTGGAAAGCTGATAATATTCAACATAGAGTTTTAGTTAAATGGATTGACCCTAAGGATAGGGTTATTAATCAGCTACAATTATTTAATTTTAAGCAAAATATAGTTAAATCTTATATTAGTCTTAAAAAGAAAGCAGAAGAACAGTTAATGGTGCCAGATCAGATAGGAACTTATGCTATTAAACTTTATATTGATGGTAATTTAGCAGCAATTACTAGATTTAAGATAAAGAAGTAAACCTTCTAAAAAGGCTATTTTTTCAATTTAATGGAAAAAATTATTAGAAAAGGCTTTTAAAGCAGGAAATTAAGGGGTATTTAAAGAAGTAATAAAACTAATAACTGAAATAGTACTACATGAAAAGGTGAGGTGTACCAATGAAGAGTCAATTAACAAAGTTTTTAGGCTTTAAACAAGAAGGGGCTCAGACAAATGGTGAAGAAATAAGTCAAGAACAGATAAAAAATGTAAAAAAAAGGGACATTGAGTATTTGCCTGTCGATAAAATTATTCCTAATCCTTATCAGCCAAGAATTGAATTTGATGAAGAAGAATTGAAAGAGTTAGCATCATCAATTAAGAATCATGGTATTATTCAGCCGTTAACAGTTAGAAAGAATTCTGAAGATGAATATGAGTTAATAGCTGGAGAACGAAGGTTAAGAGCGAGTAAATTAATTGGATTAAAAGAGGTTCCAGTTATAGTTGGTGAATTTGTTGAAAAGGAAATGGCAGAGATTGCTTTAATTGAAAATTTACAGCGAAAAGATTTAGATTTTTTAGAAGAAGCAGTAGGTTACAAGAAATTATTAGAAACCTTTGACCTAACACAGAAGGAATTAGCTGAGCAAATAGGCAAGAGTCAATCTACGATTGCAAATAAATTAAGATTATTAAAGCTTTCGGAGGAAGTACAGCAATTGGCCAAAAATCCTAATATTACAGAAAGACATGCTAGAGCTTTATTAAAACTGCCAACTGAAGAGTTACAAGTAAGCGTAATTGAACAAGTGATCGAAAATGAGTACACAGTTAGGGAGATGGAAGAACTAATTGATGGTATGTTAGCTGAAATTAATGGTGAGGAAGAAGACGAAGATAATATTAATGTTGTTAGATACTTTAATGATGTTAGACTTTCTTTAAATACTATCCGGAAGACTATTCGTGATATAAGAGATAGTGGATTAGAAGTAGAGTTTGAAGAAGTTGATGAAGATGACTATGTAGAAGTTAAGATTCGTTTACCCAAGGAATAAAGTAATCTCGAGGTGATAATATGGGGAAGATTATAGCAATTGTTAATCAAAAAGGCGGTGTAGGAAAGAGTACTACTGCTGTTAACTTAGGTGCTAGTTTAGTTGAATTAGATAAAAAAGTACTATTAATGGATATAGACCCGCAGGGAAATGCTAGTAGTGGAGTTGGATTAGATAAGAAAGAGATTACACATTGCATCTATGATGTTTTAGTTAATGATTATAAACTTAAAGATATTATAGTTAATACAGAGTTAATTAACTTTGACTTAGCACCTGCTACTTTAGAACTTGCAGGTGCGGAAATAGAGTTAGTCTCTAAGTTATCTAGAGAAGAAAGATTAAAGAAAGCATTTAATGAAATAGAGATGGATTATGATTATATATTGATCGATTGTCCTCCTTCTTTGAGTTTATTGACTTTGAATGCGTTGACTGCTGCTGATTCAGTGATTGTTCCAATTCAATGTGAATATTATGCTTTAGAAGGTTTAAGCCAACTTTTAAATACAATTAATTTGGTTCAGAATAATTTAAATCAGGATCTAGATATTGATGGGGTAGTTTTAACTATGTATGATTCTCGGACTAACTTATCTCAGCAAGTTAGAGACGAAGTATGTAATTATTTTGAAAATGAAGTATATGAGACTATTATTCCTCGTAATGTAAGATTAAGTGAAGCCCCAAGCTTTGGACAACCTATTAATCTGTATGATAAAAGTTCGAAAGGGGCGAAGGCATACCTTAACTTAGCAAAGGAAGTGGTTAATCGTGAGTGAAAAGCGATTGGGGAGAGGGTTAGGTGCTTTAATTCCTAGTCAAAGTTCAGAGGGAGAATCTAAGAATGAAATAAAAAAGATAGACATTGAAAAGATTAATTCTAATCCATATCAACCTCGTGAAGACTTTAATGAGGAATTATTGGAAGATTTAAGTTATTCAATTCAAGAGCATGGTTTGATTCAGCCAATAACTGTGAGAGAAAAAGCAAGAGGTAAATATCAATTAGTGGCTGGAGAGAGGCGTTGGCGTGCAGCTAAATTAGCTGGTTTAGATGAAATAGCAGCTATAGTTCAGAGGTATAGTAATCAGCAGATGATGGAAGTAGCTTTAATTGAAAATTTACAACGAGAAGATTTAAATCCTATAGAAGAAGCTAAAGCATATAAACGATTGATTGAAGAATTTGATTTAATTCAAGCTGAAGTAGCTGAGAGTGTAGGCAAGAGTCGTTCTGCTATATCTAATTCTTTACGATTATTAAATCTTGCTCCAAAAGTACAAGAGTTTGTTTCACGTGAAACATTAACTGTTGGACATGCTAGAACTCTATTAGCTCTCGATACTTTTGAAGAGCAGAGCGAAGTAGCAAAAGAGATAATAGAGAATGGTTTATCAGTTAGAGAAACAGAAAGGCTAATAAAGAGCTTAACTACAGATGAAGTAGAGAAAGAAAAGAAGAAGACTGACCATAAACAGAAAGACCCTAATATAACGGTAATAGAAGATAGACTAAGGAAACGATTAGGAACTCCTGTAAATATAAAACACGGGAAGAATAAAGGGCAGATAGTTATTGAATATTATTCTGAAGAAGAATTAGCTAGGGTTTTAGAGTATCTTGATAGATAAAATTTATTTTGACCTTAAAGATGAATACTTTTTAAATTTAATGAATAAAATCTTCTAATCATCCCTTAATTAATCATTCATTTATGATATAATAGAGATATAATAAGTTCACTTACACATAAAAGGCGTTGTTGAAAAGTAAAATATACTAAAAAGTGTTTCACATGAAAATGTTTCATGTGAAACATTCTCTAATAAAATGGGGCTACCTGTTTTAAAGGAGAAAATAATATTCTTTTAATCTAAGTGAGAGGGGGGAACCTAATCATAAAGATAGCTTAAGGAGAAGTATGTCTAAAATTAGACTACTTTAACTAGATTATAAAAGCCTATCCAACTTGGATAGGCTTTTAATATTAATTAAAGGAGGAATACGGATGACTAGCATCATTAATCATAAGAAGATTGAGGAGATACTTATAGACAACCAAGATAATTCAAGAAATAAAATTATAAAAATCATAGATAAAGCGAGAGAGAAGAAGGGTTTAACCTTAGAGGAAACAGCTGCTTTATTGCAAGTAGAAGATCAAAAGTTAATAGAGCAAATATTTATGGTTGCTAGAAATATTAAAGATGAAATTTATGGTGATCGTGTAGTTCTTTTTGCGCCATTGTATATTAGTAATAAGTGTATTAATAACTGTTTATATTGTGGATTTAGAAAAGATAATCGGGATTTAAAAAGGATTAGTCTAACTCTGGAAGAGATTGGCCAACAAGTTAAAGTAATAGAGAAGATGGGGCATAAAAGAATTCTAATTGAGTTTGGAGAAGATCCTAGAGCCGCTTCGATAGAAAAAGTAGTAGAAGCAATAGAAGCTGTCTATGAGAGTGGAGATATACGGCGGGTAAATGTTAATGTAGCAGCTGTAGAAGTAGAAGATTTTAAGAAATTAAAAGCAGCCGGAATTGGAACTTATCAATTATTCCAAGAAACCTATCATCCACAAACTTATGAGCAGATGCATCCTTCTGGGCCAAAGTCTGATTATGAGTACCATTTGACTGCTATGGATAGGGCTATGGAAGCTGGGATAGATGATATTGGTTTAGGAGTCTTATTTGGTCTATATGATTATAAATATGAGGTTTTAGCAATGTTAGAACATGCTATTCATTTAGAAGAAGAATATGGAGTTGGTCCACATACAATCTCTATTCCTAGATGGAAACCTGCGTTTGGGGTTGATAAAGAAGATATTCCTGCGCCAGTTTCGGATGAAGAGTTTAAAAAATTAGTGGCTATTATTCGTTTAGCTGTACCTTATACTGGAATGATTCTTTCTACTAGGGAAGGAGTTGAGTTAAGAGAGGAATTATTAGAGTTAGGAATTTCTCAAATGAGTGCGGGATCATGTACTGACCCAGGCGGTTATAAGGAAGAGAATATAAAGGAAAAGGCTGATGCTAAACAGTTTAGAACTGCTGACCATAGAACGCCAGATAAAGTAATTAAAGGAATTTGTGATTCAGATTATTTGCCAAGTTTCTGTACTGCTTGCTATAGGACAGAACGAACTGGAGAAAGATTTATGGATTTAGCTAAAGTAGGGGAGATTCATAAGTTCTGTCAACCTAATGCTTTGATTACTTTCCAAGAATACCTAGAAGATTATGCTTCACGTGAAACAAAAAGATCTGGGGAAAGGTTAATTTCGGAGCAATTAAGAAAAATTGAAGACTCAAAGTTAAGAAAAAGAACTAAAAAAAGAATTGAAGAGGTTAAAGAGGGAGTAAGGGATATATATTTATAAGAATTGAGGTGAAAAGTTATGGCTTTAAGAGATAAATTTATTAAGCAAAGTGAAACAGAGGAGGAATCAGTCTTAATCTGTTCATCTACGCATCATATGCTACAGGCTGATCAACTATTACGTCAACATGGTTTTGAAATAGAATTAATACCAACGCCATCAGGCATTGGTTCGGCCTGCACTACGGCAATTAGGTTTTCTAAGCAATATAAGTCACAAATCAAGGAATTGATTGATGCTAAAGATATTGAATGGCAAGATATATATGACATAGAGAAAAAGAATCGTTTATCCGATTGGAGTGATCTTTGGGAATTAAATATTAATCCAAACTTCATGCGTACTTTAAAGAAAGTAGCAAAAGATGAAGTTTTAAATCTATCAGAGATAAAAGTACTTTTAGAAGCAGATACAGAAGAAGAGTTGGATGCTCTATTTTTAGCAGCTAATCGTATTAGGAAGGAGACTGTAAAAGATACAGTTGATGTTAGGGCAGCTATTGAGTTTTCAAATAATTGCAATAAAGGATGTAATTATTGTGGGGTGCGAAAGCAGAATAAAGGTTTAACAAGATATAGAATGACTGAAGATGAAATTATAGAATCTACTCGTGAAATATATGAAATGGGAATAGAAACGGTAATTCTACAGTCAGGGGAAGACCCGTGGTATACTACAGATAAAATAATTAGAATTATCAAGAGGATTAAAGAGGAATTTGGAATGAGGATTACCCTAAGTTTAGGCGAAAGAAGTGAAGAGGAATATAGATTATTTAAAGAAGCAGGAGCTAATAACTATCTACTAAAGATTGAGGCCGCTAATCAAAAATTATTTAAAGAGATTCATCCGGATGATAATTATGAAGAACGTTTACAACATATTAAGTGGCTTAAAGAGTTAGGTTATATTACAGGCTCAGGGAGTATAATTGGATTGCCAAATCAAACTATAGGTGATTTAGCCAAAGACATTCTGTTTCATAAGAAATATGGGATTCATATGATCGGTATCGGGCCATTCCTACCAGCAGATAGTACACCGTATGAAGATATAGATTCTGGAGATCTATTACTATCGTTAAAGGTAATAGCAGTTATGAGATTAGTATGTCAAAATGTCTTTATTCCAGCTACTACTGCCATAGCCTCTCTAGATCCAGAAGGTCAAGAAAAGGCTTTGCAGGCGGGGGCTAACGTAATTATGTTGATTATGACTCCACCTCATCTAAGAAAAAATTATGAAATCTATAGTAATAAGAATATGGTAGATTTAGATTGGGCGGTAGAGTCTATCTTAGCGGCTAATAGAAAGATACCGGGATACTTAAATTTAGATAAATTAAGAAGAATAGATAGGAGTGATATCAATGGAAGAAACACCACAGGCTAATAGACTGCATATTGCAATCTTTGGCAGAAGGAATGCCGGAAAGTCTAGCTTGATTAATGCATTAACTAATCAAGATTTAGCTGTCGTTTCAGAAGTAGCAGGAACAACTACTGATCCTGTCTATAAAAGAATGGAACTCCTACCTATTGGGCCAGTAGTTATGATTGACACGGCTGGAATAGATGATGTAGGTGAATTAGGTAGTCTGAGGGTAAAAAAGACCAAGGAAGTATTGAGTAGAACAGATTTGGCTATCTTAGTAATAGACCCTGAAGTAGGAATAGATAATTATGAGAAAGAACTACTAGCAGAAATTAAAGAAAGAGAAATTCCAGTTATAGGAGTAGTAAATAAAGAAGATAAAGTTAAAGAAATAAATATAAGAGAGTTAGCAAAAGAGCTAAAGATTAAATTATTGCAGGTTAGTGCTATAACAAGAGAGGGGATTGAAGGATTAAAGAAGGAGATAGCTTTAAAAGCACCAGAAAAATTTGAAAAACCGCATATAATTGGTGACATGATTAACCCTCAAGACATAGTAATATTAGTAGTACCTATTGACTTGGCTGCTCCCAAAGGAAGATTAATCTTACCACAAGTGCAGACTTTACGTGATATACTAGATAATGATGGTCAGGCAGTTGTGGTTAAAGAAGGAGAATTAAAAGGGGCATTAGATAGTTTAAATAAAGAGCCTAAGCTTGTTGTAACTGATTCCCAGGTGTTTAAGGAAGTAACTGCTGATGTACCAGAAAATATTATGTTGACTGGCTTTTCAATTTTATTTGCTCGCTATAAAGGGGATTTAGAAATTCTAACTAAGGGAGTTAAAGGACTTGATGATTTAGAAATTGGCAATCGGGTGTTGATTGCTGAATCCTGTACTCATCATCGTACGGCTGATGATATAGGAAAAGTTAAGATTCCTCGTTGGTTGAGACAGATGGTAGGCGGAGAGTTAGAATTTGAGCATGTTTCTGGTCGAGAGTTTCCAGATGACTTAGATAATTATGATTTGATTGTTCAGTGTGGGGGTTGTATGACTAATCGTAAAGAAATACTGTATCGTTTAAATAAAGCTGATAGTTTAGGGATTCCTATTATTAACTATGGAATGTTGATTGCACATGTTCATGGTATTTTAGATAGAGCATTAGAGCCTTTTCCTTTAGCTAAAAGAATTTGGAAACAATAAATTAATTGGTGAATAATAACTGTTATTCTGGTTTTTTAGCCGATAATTAGAATTAGATGCGAAAAATTATCTCTTTAGTTGATAAACTACTGGAAAGTTGGAGTATTTTAAAAAGGGGAATAAGGATATTTAGAGAAAGATATATTCAGAGGATTATGATTAGATATAGAGGTAAATGAAAATATGGAGTTTGGAAGGGGGATAATCTTGATTTACTTTGATAATGCTGCAACTTCTTTTCCGAAACCAGAAGTTGTTTATGATAAAATGGATAAATTTATGCGTAATAAAGGTGCTAATCCAGGTCGCGCTGGACATCAATTGGCTAATGCTGCTAGTAGAGAAATATTTGCTGTTAGAGAGTTAATAGCAGATTTTTTTAATATTGAGGATTCGGCTGAGGTAGTATTTGCGTTAAATACAACAGACGCTCTTAATTTAGGAATAAGGGGGATTTTAACTAAAGGTGACCATGTGATTATTAGCAGTATGGAACATAATTCGGTTATTAGACCTCTAAAGCATCTAGAAAGAGAAGGATTAATAGAAATAAGTGTAGTAGATTGTGATTATGAAACAGGAGAATTATTAATTGCGGATATTGAAAGTTCAATTAAAGATAATACTGAGTTAATAATTACAACCCATGCTTCTAATGTAACCGGAACTTTGATGCCTATTAAAGAGATAGGTCAATTAGCTAATAAGAAAGATATTAACTTTATGGTTGATGTAGCTCAAACAGCAGGTGTATACGAAATAGATGTTCAAAAATTGAATATAGATTTGATGGCATTTCCTGGTCACAAAGGTTTATTAGGCCCACAGGGTGTTGGTGGGTTGTATATTAATAAGAAATTAAGTTTAAAAAGTCTTCGTCAAGGGGGGACAGGTAGTAATTCAGAAGCTATTTATCAACCTGAAACTATTCCTGATAGATATGAAAGTGGCACGCCAAATGGCCCAGGGATTGTAGGGTTAGGAGCAGGAATTAATTATATTTTGGATAAAGGGATTGATAACTTAAGGAAACATGAATTAGAATTAACAGAATACTTATTAGAAGAACTAATTAAGATTCCAGAAGTTAAGATTTATGGACCACAAGATATAGATAAGCAAGCAGCAGTAATATCAATAAATATTGGTAGAGAAGCTGCTTCAGAAGTAGGCTTTATTTTAGATAGAGCTTTTAATATTGGAGTGCGAACTGGACTACATTGTTCACCGTTAGCTCATCAAACTTTAGGTACTGATGAGCAAGGAACGGTTAGAATCAGTCCAGGTATTTTTAATACTAAAGATGATTGTGAAGAGTTATTGACTGCAATTAGAGGGATTGCGAAAGAAGTACAGGGTTAAAAATAATTGACAATTTACGATTGACAATTGACAATTAAAAGGATTTAAGAGTTTGAATAATTAGGTCCAAATTTAAAAAAGGATAAGACCTATAAAAAAGAAGGGATGAAATTTGTGAAGGGCACGATTGTAAATACGGTATCTATTATAGCAGGTGGTAGTTTAGGAGTTATTTTAGGGCATAGACTTTCAGATGGTTTAAAGACAACAGTAATGCAGGGATTAAGTTTGGCGGTTTTATTAATTGGAGGGCAGATGGCTTTAGAGACTAATAATCCACCAGTGGTCATCTTTAGTCTCTTAATTGGTGCGGTTATCGGTGAACTATTAAAGATTGAAACTAGACTAAATAAATTTGGGGAATGGATAGAGAGTAAATTCAGTTCTGAAGGAGGAAGTGTAGCTAAAGCTTTTGTGAGGACTACTTTAATATACTGTGTAGGAGCAATGGCAATTATGGGGGCAATTCAGGATGGTTTAACCGGCGACCCTTCAACATTATATGCTAAATCTATGCTAGATGGTTTTTCAGCAATAGCCTTTGCTTCTACTATGGGGATTGGAGTTATCTTTTCTTCATTACCTGTCTTATTATATCAGGGTCTTATAACTTTATTAGCTAGTAGTGTGCAAGCAATTTTGACTCCAGAAATTATAGCTGAAATGACTGCTACTGGAGGATTATTAATTATTGGTATATCCATTAATATCTTAGAAATAGCAGAGATTAAAGTAGGTAACTTGCTACCTAGTATTTTTGTGGCAATTGGGTTAAGTTATTTAATAGTTATTTAGAAAACAAGCCTTATTCTTCGTCAGATGACAGAGAATAAGGCTTTTTTAATAATTTTATTTTAGTATTATAAAGATAAAGAGGAAAATTGTTTTTTTTATCGAATAAAGAATATTAGACAGTTTTTTTAAGGAAAAATGTATTTGTGAAAGGAGGAGCAATAGTGTCTTATGATAAGCAAAAGAAAAGAATTACAATTAAAGTAGTTCCTCACTCCGATGGCGATATGATTACATTTCAAATCCCAAGAATTATTCCTAAACTATTAATTAGTCTTATCTTAATATGTTTGATAGGAAGTAGTTTTGGTTTTTTCTTTTATTATCAGCAGAGCAATGAAGCTTTATCTACTATTGCACATTTAGAATCAGTTAAAAAACAAAATAAACGATTAAAAAGTAGACTACATACTTTATCACAAGAAGCTAAGATATTGAATACTAAATTTAAGGAAATTCAAAAGACAAATAAAGAAATAAAACAATTAATTAACTTTGATACTTCTAAGCAAAAAATTAGTAAAAAAGAAGGTAAAAATACATATTCTGATGCTCAACAAGTTAGTTTAAATAATAGATATGAACTAAGTTCTAGTTCGGATAATAATCATATAATTAATTTGGTTAATAATACTGCAAATAATTTTTCGAAATTAGAGACTCTCTTTCCAAAAGAGAAATTGGAATTAAAAGAATTAAAGAGTTCGGTAATTGAATATAATGATTATTTAGCTTCTAAACCAACTGGATGGCCTCTTAAAACTGAAGAAAAAAGGATAACTTCATATTTTGGTTATCGAACCCATCCTGTTACTGGTGAAAGGACAATACATGAAGGATTAGATATAGGTGTTTGGTATGGAACAAAGGTTTATGCTACAGGTGCAGGGAAGGTTATCTATGCTGGGTGGAAAGGTGGCTATGGTAGGGCGGTTGTTATTGATCATGGTTATGGTTTTCGTACGATTTATGCACATAACCAACGCTTAAATGTTGAAATTGGGGAACGAGTTGAAAGAGGAGATGTAGTTGCTTATACAGGTAACTCTGGACGTAGTACTGGGCCACATTTGCATTATGAAATTTTAGTCAATGGTAAACCTGTAGACCCACTGCCTTATTTAAAATAAATATTTGATTAATCTTAAGGAGGATCACATATGTTATTTGGTGGAAAGGATAAGAAGAAGACGAATAAACAAAAGAGAAATTCTAAAGGCATGGAAACTATTATTGGTGAAGGTACAGAGATTAAAGGTACTATCAATGCAGACACTTCTTTAAGGATTGATGGAAAATTGAAGGGAGAACTGAATGTAAAAGAAGATATAGTAATTGGAGAGAATGGAGTTTTAGAAGCAGATATAGAAGCTAGGAATATAACGGTGGCTGGTAGTATAACAGGTAATGTAACTGCTAATGAGAAGTTAGTAATTGTTTCTACAGGAACATTAATTGGTGATATTAAGATGGCTAATTTGATTATAGAAGATGGTGCTACTTTTAAAGGCAAGAGTGAATCAAAAGCAGCAATTACTAAAAGGTTTAATAATAAAGAAAAGAAGGATAAGCAGAAAAAAGATGAAGGCAAGAAGGATAAATAAATTTCACATAGGATAACAAGAGATTATTAGGGGAATTAAGATGAAGATAATTAGTTTAAGAAACCTTTGCTTCTTAATCCCCAACTTATTCCTCGTGAGATTAGTTTAGCCATTTTAACTACTAGACTTAATCTGGTACTTTGTAATACAAAATACTCCATATAACCACCAATATTGACTAAGCCAGTAATATGCATATTTCCTATAGGAGATAAATTCTTATTCACTCCTGAGCCAGGCTTAAGGGCACCGTGATTGACGCTAATTGAACCTACACTTTTATTCTTACCCAAACCGGCATCTATAGCTAGGATAAAGGGTTTAAAATACTCCTGCGCAATGAATTCTCTATTTTTTTCTAAATTAGTAGCATGAACTGGATTTTCTAAAGTACCGAAGACAGGTATTTGAGGAGCAATAATTCGATTTAATCTACTACCGACTAAAGGCCCTAAGGCATCACCAGTAGAACGGTCGGTTCCTATACATAAGATAATAAGTTGACTATAAGAGTTGTTGTATAATTCACTTAAAGATTTATTGATTAACTTCTTTAACTTATTAGCTGCTAATCTATCGTCAATATGTACTCGTCTTTCCTCTAAGAATTTCTGCTTTTGAAGTTTTCCTACTACTTTATCTATCCTATTATTCTTTTTAGCACAATTGTTACAGACAGTTTGAGTATTAGCAAAGAAGTTAAGATCCATAATTTGACGCCCGCAATTTTTACAAGTGATGGCTTCAAAATTACCCATTAATTTAATACCTCCCATTAAAACATAAAGCTTTAATTTAATATATGTAAAATCTAACTTAAATAACCTGTTAAATCTTGGTATAGTTTAATAATAAAGATTTATTCGAAGGAATATAATTAGTTGTAACTAAAACTTTTGGGGGGGAGAGAAGAGTTTGAAAAAAGATTATAGATATATCTTTCGTATTGCAGCGACCTATATAGGTGCTATAATTGGTGCTGGTTTTGCTTCTGGGCAAGAAATCTTTAGATTTTTTACTGTGCATGGATTCTGGGGGTATCTAGGTATTATAACCTGCGGTCTCTTACTCGCAAGTTTAGGATATATTACTTTTAAAATAAGTATTAATTCTAATTTAAATAATTATAGTCAATTATTCTACCAACTAGGGGGCAGAAGGCTAGGTTCTCTAGCTGATTCAGTTATTTTACTCTTCTTACTTGGTAGTTTTGTAGTTATGTTGTCTGGGAGCGGGGAAATATTTAATAATTACTTTCGAGTGGACAAAAATTTAGGTATATTATTAACTATTATTATTGTCATATCTGCAATTAAGTTTGGAATAGAAGGTGTTATGAACTTAAACTTATTCTTGATTCCAGTTTTAATATTAATTGTATTTATAACATTTTGGTTTAATGTAGAATCTAATCTCAGTTTTAATCTACAAGGACAAGGTTATAATAATATAGTATTTAATAATTGGCTTCTCTATTCTATTATTTATGTTATTTATAATTACTTTTTAGCATTACCGGTTTTAATTGCGATACCTACTCAGATTAATGACTTAAATCTTCTAAAGAAAGGAAGTATATTAGCAGGGGGGCTATTAGTAGTATTAGCTTTGGTCATTAACATTTTGTTAGTACAAAATTTGAGTTTAATTACAGAGAGTCAAATCCCTATTTTAAAAATTCTAAATTATCATAATAAAGGCTTATATATTCTTTATTCAGTAGTTCTTTGGTCAGCAATGATAACTACGGCTACTAGTAGTTTATATGGGCTAGTAATTAGGAGTAAAGAGCGTTTTTCTCTTCAAGAGAATAAGATGTTGACCTTCTTAGTTATATTTAGTTTCTTATTATCTAAATTTCGTTTTGATTCATTAGTAGCAGTAGTCTATCCTTTCTTAGGATATATTGGAGGGTTGATTCTAATATTCTTATTTTTAAATTACTTGAAGAGTAAGATTATATTATAAAGAAAAGGTCATTGAAGAAGGAGTTTGATATTTATAGCTGAAATTATAAATATGTTAAAGAACTTTAGATAAGTTTGAAGTAATCTTTTTAGGAGGCAAAACATGAGTAGTAGAGAAGTATTAGACGGATTGAGACCGGCTTGGTTAGAGATAGATTTAGATGCTATTGCTCAAAATGCAAGAGAAATTAAGAATTATATAGGCTCAGAAGTAGAATTGATGGCAGTAGTAAAAGCCAATGCTTATGGTCATGGAGCAGTTGAGGTAGCAAAGACTGCCTTGAATAATGGTGCAGATAGACTAGCGGTAGCATTATTAAAAGAGGGAAAGGAATTGAGATTAGCAGGAATTAAGGTGCCAATTTTAATTTTAAGTCCTATTTATTCATCCCAAATCCAAGAGTTAGTCGAGTATAATTTAACTCCTACTATCTTTACTTTAGAAATGGCAAAGGCTATTTCTAAGTATGGAAGTCAGATAGAAGAAGAAATAGATATACATATAAAAGTAGATACGGGCATGGGGAGGATAGGTGTCTTAACAAATGATGCTTTTAAATTAATTAAAGAAGTTAATAAACTGCCTTATATTAATATTGAGGGAGTTTTCAGTCATTTGGCTATTGCTGATGAATTAGAAGGGCAGGAGTATACTCATCAGCAGATAAATAGATTCAGTGATTTAATTAAGGAGATAAAGAAGGAAGGTATAGAGGTCCCAATCAGACATTTAGCCAATAGCGCGGCTACATTTGAATATCCTAAAAGCAGATTTGATATGGTACGGACCGGAATTTCTCTTTATGGATTACCACCTTCACCAGAGATTACTACTGAATTAAACCTACAGTCTGCATTAGAATGGAAGGCTAAACTAGCTTATGTTAAAGAGTTACCACCGGAATATAGTATTAGTTATGGTTGTACTTATACTACAACTGATTTTACTAAGGTTGGAACTATACCTTTAGGGTATAGCGATGGTTATCCACGGTTATTATCGAATCAAGGTGATGTATTAATTAAAGGAAGGAGAAGAAAGATATTAGGTAGGGTATGTATGGACCAACTAATGATAGAGGTAACTGGAATTTCTGATTTAGATTTAGAGTCAGAAGTAGTGTTAATTGGAAAAAGTGGTTCAGATGAGATAACAGTAACAGAATTAGCTAGTAAGATAGGCACTATTAATTATGAAGTTGTGTCACAGATTAGTTCTAGAGTTACCAGGATTTATCTTAAAGATGGTGAAATAATAAAGGTGAAGGAATAAGTAGGAGGTGTTAGAATGGAATTAACAGACTTATATCAAAAATTAATTAAGATGCTTACAAAAGTAGTTGCACCAAATAATTTAATATTGATTGGAGTAGCAATTTTACAACTAGTAGGGATTATAATTTTAGGAAATTTATTAAAGCGATTAACTTATATGTTGATTGATCAAGTCTTTAAAGAGAATGATAGATTGGTTAAAAGTAGGCGAGCTAGGACTTTAAACCCTTTGTTAAAGAGTGTAACTCGTTATATAGTATACTTTATAGGTGCGACTATGGCATTAGAAGTTTTAGGGATTCCAACTACTTCTATTTTAGCTGGTGCTGGAATAGCTGGATTGGCTTTTGGTTTTGGTGCCCGTAGCTTAGTAGAAGATGTAATTACTGGTTTTTTCATTCTTTTTGAAGATCAATTTAGCATTGGTGATTATATTGAAACTGCAGGTGTTTCGGGGATTGTCGAAGAGATAAGCTTACGAATTACTAAGATTAAGAATTTTGATGGTGATGTACATATAGTGCCTAATGGTGAAATAAAACAGGTGACGAACTTTACTGCAGCAGATAGTAGAATAGTGGTTGATATAGGAATTGGTTATGATGAAGATATAGCAAGGGTAATTGAAATTCTTAAAAATTATTCTAAAGAATTAGCAGAAGAGATGCAGGATATTAAGAAAGGCCCGGAGGTTGTAGGAGTAGAAGAATTAGGAGATTCAAGTGTAACTTTAAGAACCTTAGCGTGGGTAACACCAATGGAGAAATGGGCTGTCGAACGAAAGTTAAGACAGAGGTTTAAAGAGAAGCTAGATGCTGAGGATATTGAGATTCCTTATCCTAAACGAGTGCTTATTACTGAAAGTAAGGAGTGTGATGTAGATGAAATTTGAAGTAGGAGAGGTAGTGAAGTTTAGAAAAGAACACCCTTGTGGGGAAGATAGATGGGAGATATTGCGGACAGGAATGGACTTTAGGGTCAAATGCTTAGGTTGTGAAAGAATAATTATGTTGCCAAGAAAGAAATTTGAAAAGAGCGTTAAAGAAAAAGTTATGGATTGATTTTAAGTTTAACTTGAAGATAAATCCAATATAAGTTATAATCATTGTTGTGCTTAAATTTAAAATTAACGAGGGAGATGCTAATTACTAATGGGAATGACATGTGGAATAGTAGGTTTACCAAACGTAGGTAAGTCTACATTATTTAATGCGATTACTGAGGTAGGTGCTGGAGCAGAGAATTATCCTTTCTGTACTATAGACCCTAATGTGGGGATAGTTGACGTTCCAGATCAACGTTTAAATAGGTTAACTGAGGTTATTGAACCAAAGGAGACGATTCCAACCGCAATTGAATTTGTTGATATAGCGGGTTTAGTTAAAGGAGCTAGTGAAGGAGAAGGTTTAGGGAATAAATTTTTATCCCATATTAGAGAAGTCGATGCTATTGCTCATGTAGTTCGTTGCTTTGACGATACAAATATTACCCATGTTGAAGGTAGTATAGATCCGATCCGTGATATTGAGACTATCAATACTGAACTTGTACTGGCTGATTTAGAGACAATTGAAAATAGAATAGAGAAGACGGAACGTATGTTAAAGACAGGAGAGAAAAAATATAAAGAGGAAATGGAAGTCTTAGAAAAAGTTATTGCTGCTTTAGAAGAAGGGGAACCAATAAGAAGTGTAGACCTTTCAACTGAAGAAAAAACAGTCATTAAAGATTGTCATCTATTAACTATTAAACCGATCCTTTATGTAGCAAATGTAAGTGAAGATGAAGTGAATGCAGTGGATAATGAATATGTACAAGCTGTAAAGGATTATGCTTCCGGAGAGAATGCTGAAGTAATTACTGTTAGTGCTAAGGTAGAGTCTGAAATAGCAGAGTTGGATGATGATGAAAAGGAGCTTTTCTTAGAAGAATTAGGTATTGAAGAGTCTGGCTTAGATAAATTAATTAGAGCTGGCTATAAATTATTAGGGTTAATTACTTTCTTTACCGCAGGTGAGAAAGAAGTTAGAGCTTGGACAGTAAAAGAAGGGTCTACTGCTCCAGAAGCCGCCGGTAAGATACATACTGATATGCAAAAAGGGTTTATTAGAGCCGAAGTTATTAGTTATGATGACCTAATAGAGGTTGGTTCATTTGCTCAAGCAAGAGATGAAGGGCTATTAAGATTAGAAGGTAAAGATTATATCGTTAAAGATGGCGATGTATGCTACTTTAGATTTAATGTTTAGTGTTTGCAATTTGAACAGAAAAGTGTTATAATAATTTAGAATCCATGCTCTATTGAGAAGATAGGGTCTTAGCCCATATGGAGGAGGTGAATCAATAATGCGTAAATATGAAACAGTCTTTATTGTAAATCCTGATTTAGATGACGAAGCAACAGAAGCAGTAGTAGAAAAGATTCTTGATACTATCAATAATACTAAAGGTGAAGTTGTTAAGGCAGATAAATGGGGGACTAAGAAATTAGCTTATGAAGTTCAAGACTATAAAGCTGGATACTATACAGTGGTTAATTTCAAAGGTGAAGCTGAAACTGTAGATGAATTAGAAAGAGTTTATCGAATTACTGATACTATTCTTAAGTTCTTAATTTTAAAAGACGAAGAATAATAGTGTAGATTAATAAGATATATTTATCGATAGATATGTTCCATTTTAGAATTTGAATAGAAGGAGGTAGACTAGATGGGACGCGGAAGAAATAAATCATGTGAATTCTGTGCTAATAAAGTAGATCATATAGATTATAAAGATGCTAATAAGTTAGAAAAGTATATTACTGATCGTGGTAAAATTATACCAAGAAGAATTTCAGGAAATTGTGCTTTACATCAAAGACAATTAACCAAAGCTATTAAAAGAGCAAGAAATATTGCTTTACTACCGTTTACAATTGATTAAGGTTTAAAACAGAGAGGGTGCCCTCTCTGTTTTTCTTATCTTAAGCAGGAAAAAATATTTTTCTCAAGAATTTATCTTAATACAGTTTATTTTGATTTAAGTTGATTACATCAATTAATTATAAAATTTACTTATATAATTTAGTTAATTGGAATTAGGAGGGATTAAATGAGAAAATATAATCATAAAGATCAAAAGAATAATATTACTAAGAACTTAAAAGTAATAGAATGGTTAAAGAGTGAACTCTTAGGTAGCATTTCTCACCTTTTTAAAGTGATGCTCAAAGATAATCAAGAGAAGATAACTGATGCATTAGCTAATTTGATAATTGCGGCTTATTTATTAGCAAAGAGATTAGGTGTTTCTCCTAATAGATTGGAAAGAAAGATACAGGATAATTTACGAGAAAATATAGATCAGCAACACAAAATTGAAGAGTGGTATGGTGACTTGAGTCTATTATTAAAGCATTTGATTAAAAAAAGATAAATGAGAGGTGACAGTTTTGGCATCATTAGAAACGAAAGGTTTAGTTGAAGGAGCTTTATTTAGTGCTATAACAGTATTATTAGCATTAATTGGCTCGTATCTACCGCTATTTGGGATTGTTATGATATTGGTTTTACCGTTACCAATTATAGTTGTTGGGGTGCGGCAGGGGACTAAGATTGGTATTTTGACGACGATATTGAGTGCTATTTTATTAGGTATGTTGATTAACTTTCTAATGTCTTTAATGGTTCTATTTGGTTTTGGGCTAATTGGAGTAGTTTTAGGTGCTGCTTTTGAAGAAGAATTCTCATCGACAAAGATAATAATGATTGCTATTATAGTTTCTACTATTTCTACCTTATTAATTCTTGGAGTGAATTTTTACTTACTTGATTTTAGTATTGAGCCTATTATTAATACAGTTTTGCAACAGTACAAAAGCTTAGGAATTGATCAGGCTACCCAGCAAGAATTAATAGATATGTTCGTTACTATTGCCCCGGCTCTGATACTAACAGCTAGTGCCATAAATGGCTTAGTTAATTATTACATAGCAATAAATGCTTTAAATAGATTAGGTTATGAGTATGAAGAGCCTCCTCCTTTAGTAGAATGGAGGTTTCCTAAATATTTAACCGTTGGTTTTATATTGGGTATTCTTTTAATTAATACTAATATAGGTAAGAATATATACATGGTCTTTAACTTTATCTTCTTTATTCAAGGGTTAGCAATAGCAGCTTACTATTTAAAGAGGTTTAATATTTCTAATACATTGCAAAAGATAATTTTAGCTATTTTAGTTATTCTTCCTGTAAACCAAATTTTATCCTTTTTAGGTATTTTAGACACTTGGTTTGACTATAGGAAGTTAGATGATTGAAGGATGGGTTAATGCTCCTAACCTTAGGAGTATTTACTAGTTAGATGGTGTTGTTAATAGCTTTAATCTATTATATAATTTAAAGGAGGAAGTAGATATGAAGGTTATTTTAAAAGAAGATGTTAATAATATTGGGAATAAAGGAGAGGTAGTTGAGGTAGCTGATGGACATGCCCGTAACTATTTGTTACCAAAGGGGTTAGCTGTTGAAGCTAATGATGCTCAGTTATCCAAATTGAAAGCAAAGAAGAAAGCTAAGAAACGACAAAAGAAGAAAGAGTTAGAAGAAGCAAAAGAAAAGGCTAATAAGATAGAAGATTTAATTTTAGAAATCCCGGTAAAGGCTGGGGAAATGGGTAAGTTATTTGGTTCAGTAACTACTAATGATATTGCTGATGCAATTTATGATGAAATAGGAATTAAGATTGATAAACGAAAAGTAGAATTAGATGATAATATTAAGACATTAGGCACAAAAAAGGTTGAAATAAACCTACATAAAGATGTGTCTGCTACAGTAAAGGTTAAAGTTACTGAAGCTTAGAAAGGAGTTAAGATGAAAGATAATATAGAAAAGCTACTTAAAGAGGGGCAAAAAGGGGTTGCTTGTGAAGACGAAAAAGAAGAGCAGTTACAATATCAGGTAACTGCTCTCTTTGAGCTTTTAGCTGAGTTTTATGGGATGGATAAATTAGTTCTAAAAGCAGGTAAGTTAGATGCTTTAGATTTGATGGAATCTGAAGCAATTGATAATCAATTGGTTGCTTTACAGAGAATTGTTTATGAAGATCCTACAATGGAAGAGTTAAAAGGTACTCCTAGAGAATTATTATCGGTTTTAGAAGAAGAGATTTCAGAATTATTCGTTCAGAAATCGATTAATGATGAATTAGAGAAGAAGATAGCAGATAAGATGCAGGAACGGCATGAGGAGTACTTAAAAGAGATTAAGAAAGAGATTATTGCTGAAGAAAGCAAAAATACAGCTGATAATCCAGCTACTTTAAAGAAATATGGTGAGTTAGAAAAATTAGAGACACAAGGCTTAACTCGTTCGGCAATGGAAATCTTACGACCTACTAATTTAAAAGAGATTGTAGGACAAGAGAAAGCAGTCAAGGCTTTATTATCTAAGTTAGCTTCTCCTTTTCCTCAACATATTATCATCTACGGACCACCGGGAGTAGGTAAGACGACAGCGGCCAGATTAGCATTGAATAAGGCTAAGGAGATGGCTCACACTCCTTTTAATGAAACGGCAGATTTTGTGGAGGTAGATGGTACTACTTTGCGTTGGGATCCAAGAGAAGTTACTAACCCATTATTAGGTTCAGTTCACGACCCTATTTATCAAGGAGCTAGTAAGAAATTAGCTGACGGGGGAGTACCAGAGCCTAAGACTGGATTAGTAACAGATGCCCATGGCGGTGTGCTTTTTATTGATGAGATTGGTGAACTTGATCCGATGTTACAGAATAAATTATTGAAAGTGTTAGAGGATAAAAGGGTTCAATTTGATTCTTCTTATTATGATCCAAATGATGATAATGTACCTCAATATATAAAGAAGTTATTTGACGAGGGTGCTCCAGCTGACTTTGTATTAATTGGAGCTACTACCCGTTCACCAGAAGATATTAATCCTGCTTTACGTTCGCGAGCTGTAGAAGTCTTTTTTGAACCTTTACAGAAGAGAGACATTGAGGAGATAGTTAAGAATGCTAGTGAAAAATTAGAAGTAGAGATGGATATTAAAGTTCCAGAATTAATTAGTCAATATACTATAGAGGGACGTAAAGCAGTAAATATGCTAGCAGATGCTTACGGTTTAACTCTTTATGAGACTGAGGTTGGTTATCGTCAGCAAGAAGAAATTAGAATTAACGAAGAAGTTATTTATGAAGTTGTGCAAACAAGTAGATTAACTCCTTATCAGAAGAATAAAGCTAGCTCTACTCCAGAAGTAGGTAAAGTACTTGGTTTAGGAGTGAGGGGTTTTCTAGGAAGTGTACTAGAAATAGAAGCAATTGCTTTTCCGGCTACGAAGAAGAAGCAAGGAAAGATTAGGTTTAATGAGACAGCTGGTAGTATGGCTAAGGATGCGGTCTTTAATGCAGCATCAGTTGTGCGAAAGATAACCGGTGAGGATATTAATGATTATGATTTACATGTTAATGTTATTGGTGGAGGACAGATTGATGGTCCTTCGGCAGGCTTAGCAATTGTTGTAGCTATTATTAGTGCTATTCAAGAGAAGCCGATTAGGCAGGATGTAGCTATTACTGGTGAAGTTTCTATTCGAGGGCGTGTTAAAGCTGTAGGAGGAATTATAGAAAAGATTTATGGAGCAAAACAAGCAGGTATTAAAGAAGTCTTTCTTCCGTATGCTAATCGTAAAGAGGTTCCAGAAAATGAAACAGAAGTAAAGATTAACCTAGTCAAAGATATTAATGATATATTAAAGAGAATATTAGTCACTGAGAATGAACAGGCTTGTTAGGGGGGATAGAATGAAAAATAATTTAACTGATAAGGTCCCACCTCAAAGTATAGATGCTGAACGATCTACTTTGGGTTCAATGTTAATAGATCGCGACGCAATAGCTAAAGTAATAGAAATCTTAAAACCAGATGATTTTTATCGTGAAGCTCACTCTACTATCTTTCAAGTAATTAATGTTTTATTCGATAAAGGAGAGCCAGTAGATTTAGTAACTGTTAGTGAAGAATTGCGGGATCGTGATGCTTTAGATGATATAGGAGGTATAGCCTACCTTACATCATTAGCTAATAGTGTGCCAACATCGGCAAATGTCACTTATTATGCGAAGATAGTAGAAGAAAAGTCTATTCTAAGAAAGTTAATTAGATCATCGGCGGAAATTTCTAAATTAGGCTATTCAGCGGATAAAGAGCTAGATGAGATTTTAGATGAAGCTGAAAGGTCCATCTTTAATATTTCACAAAAACGAGCTATACAGGATTTTTCTGGTATACGAGATGTATTAATGGATACCTTTGATGATTTAGAAAAACTTTACGATAATAAAGGTGGGGTTACAGGAGTTCCGACTGGATTTACAGATTTAGATAAGATGACTTCTGGTTTTCAGGATTCTGATTTGATAATTATTGCTGCTCGTCCTAGTATGGGAAAGACTGCTTTGGCCTTAAATATAGCCCAATATGCTGCTGTTGAAAAAGATGTATCAGTAGCTATCTTTTCATTGGAGATGTCAAAGCAGCAATTAGTTCAGCGGATGTTATGTTGTGAGGCTCAGGTAGATAACCATCGTTTACGAACAGGTTACTTAAATGAGAGAGATTGGAATAAGTTAACTGATGCTGCTGGAAAATTGAGTGAATCCAAAGTCTTTATCGATGATACTCCTGGGATTACAGTAATGGAGATGCGGGCTAAAGCAAGAAGAATTAAGGCGGAACACGGACTAGATCTGATCTTAATCGATTACTTACAGTTAATGCAAGGTAGTAGTAATAGTGAGAGTAGACAACAAGAAGTTTCGAAAATTTCTCGTTCTCTTAAAGGTTTAGCTAGAGAATTAGATGTTCCTGTAGTTTCTTTATCACAGCTGAGTCGAGCTGTAGAACAGCGAAATGATAAGCGTCCTCAATTAAGTGATTTAAGATCGAGTGGTAGTATTGAACAGGATGCTGACGTGGTAGCATTTATTTATCGTGATGATTATTATAATCCAGACTCAGAAAAAGCAGGAATTACTGAAATTATTATTGGTAAGCAAAGAAATGGACCGGTAGGTAAAGTAGAACTTGCTTTCCAGAAAGAGTATACAAAGTTTGTAGATTTAGCGAGAAGAGAAGCTCAATAAATTATAAGTAATATATGAATTGGTTAAAATATAATTTAGTCAGAGTCTAAGTAATTAAGATTACTTAAGGCTAGGGCTAAATTATATTTATTTGTTTTATTACTTTAATATGCTAAATTAATAAAATAAACGAATATTATTTTATTATACCTCAATTAAATTCGACTATATCTTGACATTAGGTAGTTATTTTGCTATTATTATTAGTGTGTTTTGGTTGAATGATTGTGATTAACTTTTACATAGGAGGCTAACTTTAATGATTGAAAGGTATACATTACCTAAGATGCAGCAGATTTGGAGTGAAGAGAATAAATTTGATAACTGGTTGAAGATAGAAGTAGCTGTCTGTGAATCCCTAGCAGAGTTAGATGAGATTCCTAAGGAAGCAGTAGCGGAGATTAAAGCTAATGCTACTTTTACTGTTGATAGGATTAAAGAGATTGAGAAAGAGACTAGACATGATATTTTAGCTTTTTTAACAGCAGTAGCTGAAAGTTTAGGTGAAGAATCAAAGTATATTCATTTAGGATTGACTTCATCTGATATTAAAGATACAGCTAGGTCCTTACAATTAAAAGAAGCAGCCGAAATAATCTTAGAAGATTTAGAAGAAGTAACCGAGGCAATAGGTAAAAAAGCCATTAAATATAAAAATCAAGTAATGATTGGAAGGACTCATGGTATTCATGCTGAACCAGTTACGTTTGGTTTTAAATTGGCCAATTGGTATGCAGAAATGCAGAGGAATATTAAGAGATTTAAAGAAGCTAAAGAGGATATCAGTTATGGCAAAATTTCTGGTGCTGTTGGAACTTTTGCTAATATTAGTCCAGAAGTAGAAGCAAAGACCTGTCAGTTACTTAACTTAAAACCAGCACCGATTTCTTCGCAAATTTTACAGAGAGATCGTCATGCAGAATACATATCTACTTTAGCAATTATTGCTGGTTCATTAGATAGATTTGCGACTGAAATTAGGAATTTACAGCGGACAGATATTTTGGAAGTGGAAGAGGCATTTAAAAAAGGCCAAAAAGGTTCTTCGGCTATGCCACATAAGAAGAATCCAATTACTTGTGAGCGTATTTCAGGTTTAGCGCGAGTAGTTAGGTCTAATAATGTTGCTGCCTTAGAGAATCAACCTCTATGGCATGAGCGTGATTTAACTCATTCTTCTGTTGAGCGAATTATCTTTCCGGATAGTAGTATCTTAATAGATTATATGTTAACTAAATTTAAAGATGTTGTTGAGAAATTAAGTGTGTTAGAAGGAAATATGCTCAGAAATTTAGAGAAGACTAATGGATTAATCTTTTCGCAGAAAGCTATGTTAAGGTTAGTTGATAAAGGGCTATTAAGAGACGATGCTTATGAATTAGTACAGCGTAATGCCTTAAAGGCTTGGCAGGATGATAGGCCATTTAAAGATTATCTTTTGGCTGATGAGGATATTTTAAAGTATTTAAGCAAGGAAGAGATTGGAAGAATATTTGACTATGATTATCACCTAAGAAATATTGACCAAGTCTTTACTAGACTAGGTTTAGAATAGATAAGTGCTTAAAATATAAAAAGATTAATATTGAGCAAGTAATAAATCTAAAGAGAACAAATGGAGGTTTTACTAATGGCAACTGTAGTTGTGGTAGGATCACAGTGGGGAGATGAAGGTAAAGGAAAGATTACTGATATGATCTCTCGAAAGGCAGATGTTGTAGTACGGTATCAAGGAGGGAATAATGCTGGTCATACAGTAGTTGTTGGTGAGAAAGAGCTTAGGTTACATTTGGTTCCATCAGGGATATTATATGAAGATACTACTTGTGTAATAGCGAATGGGGTTGTTGTTGATCCTAAAGTCTTATTAGAAGAGTTAGAGTATTTGGCTGATAAAGAAGTAGAAGTTAAAGATTTCTATATTAGTTCTAATGCCCATGTAATTATGCCTTATCACCGAGCTTTAGACCAATTAGAAGAGAAAAGAAAAGGAAATGATAAGATTGGAACTACTGGTAAAGGAATTGGACCGGTATACAAAGATAAGATTGCACGATCTGGGATTAGGATGGCAGACTTATTAGATGAAGAGGTTCTCAAAGAGAAATTAACGGCTAATTTAGAGTTAAAGAATCAGATATTAGAAAAAGTTTATGACGGTGAAAGATTTGGTATTGATGAATTAGTAGCAGAATATATGGAGTATGGTAAGGAATTAGAAAAATTTATAACTGACACATCTTATCTAATTAATCAGGCTATTGAACAGCAGGATAATGTGCTTTTTGAAGGTGCACAAGGAACTTTATTAGATATTGACCATGGTACTTATCCTTTTGTAACTTCTTCGAATCCAACTGCTGGTGGTGTCTGTACCGGTACAGGAGTTGGGCCTACTAAGATTGATAGTGTAATTGGAATTGCTAAGGCTTATACAACTAGAGTAGGAGCAGGTCCTTTCCCAACTGAATTAACAGGTAAAATGGGAGACCTTATTAGAGATAAAGGTGGAGAATTTGGTACAACTACAGGAAGACCTAGACGATGTGGTTGGTTTGATGCCACAATAGTTAAATATGCACAAAGAGTCAATGGCTTAACTAGCATAGCGGTTACTAAACTGGATGTATTAGATGGCTTAGATACAATTAAACTATGTACAGGTTATAAATATAAGGACGAAGTATTAAAAGAATTTCCAACTGACCAAAAGGTTCTGGCTGAATGTGAACCTATTTATGAAGAGTTTGCTGGTTGGGAAGAAGATACTTCTCAGATGAAAGAGTATGATGAATTACCAGAGAATGCTAAGAAGTATTTAGATAGAATATCTGAATTAGTAGGAGCTGAAGTTTCTATTTTATCAGTAGGTCCGAAAAGAGCACAGACTATGATTTTAAAGAAATTTGTAGGTTAAATATGTGATAGATAGTAATAATTTGACCGTTTAGGTATTGTAGTTTTTTAATACTTAAGCGGTCTTATTTTATTATAA
>Ga0208550_10027_pt1 | contig 47057 bp, 42 predicted proteins | sample Wag4S2014_12_3_FD_187356 | JGI IMG/M metagenome (GOLD analysis project Ga0208550, IMG submission 187356) | Deep subsurface shale carbon reservoir microbial communities from Ohio, USA - Utica-2 Time Series 2014_12_3 (SPAdes) (version 2) ... | reverse complement strand
ATAATACATATTAGATACCTCCTTGGTTTTTTTAGAGATCAGACTCGACCTCTGATACTCCGTATTATACCAAGGGGGTATTTTTTTGTCGACCCTGATATTTATTCATTACAGGAATGCTCCTTAATATACTTAACAACACATAATATTTAGTTAAAAATTAATATTATAGTAGTAACAATTAATGCAAACTTAGAATTGTAACGGTGCATTATGAATTATAATTATTCAGTGTACCCCTCTTGACAATACATTTCAGTTTTTATATAATAATCAATGGGTACAATAGTACTTATTAGACGATTGCACCCATACAATTATTATATCTTAAATTAAAATTAATGTAAAGGAGATGCTTAATATGAATGAAAGATATGAACTAAATAAGAATTTAGCCCAGATGTTAAAAGGCGGAGTCATTATGGATGTGACAAATCCTAAAGAAGCAAAGATTGCTGAGGAAGCGGGAGCCGTTGCTGTGATGGCTTTAGAAAGAGTTCCAGCAGATATACGTAAGCAAGGTGGTGTATCTCGCGCTTCAGACCCAGCAATGATTAAAGGAATTATTGAAGCTGTCTCTATTCCTGTGATGGCTAAAGCACGAATCGGTCATTTTGTTGAAGCTCAAGTCTTAGAAGCTCTAGGTGTTGATTACATAGATGAAAGCGAAGTTCTAACTCCTGCTGATGAGGATAACCATATTGATAAGACTAAATTTGAGGTTCCTTTTGTCTGCGGAGCTACTAGCCTAGCAGAAGCTTTACGCCGTATTGGTGAAGGAGCCAGTATGATCAGAACTAAAGGAGAAGCTGGTACCGGTAATGTCGTTGAAGCAGTCCGCCATATGCGAACTATAAATGCAGAAATGAGACAGTTAACTACTCTAGATAGTGAAGAATTAATGGCTGCTGCTAAAGAACATAGAGCACCTTTTGAATTAATCAAGTATGTAGCAGAAAACGGAAGATTGCCTGTAGTTAACTTTGCAGCCGGTGGAGTTGCTACTCCTGCTGATGCAGCTCTTATGATGCAGTTAGGCTGTGATGGTGTCTTTGTTGGTTCAGGAATCTTTAAATCTGGTAGTCCTGCTAAACGAGCTGATGCAATTGTTAAAGCTACTGCTCACTATGATGACCCACAAATCATTACTGAAGTATCCGAAAATATCGGCGAGGCAATGGTCGGAATTAATATCAGCACTTTACCTGATAATGAAAAATTAGCTGATCGCGGCTGGTAATCTCTACAAAGGTGGTTTAGACATGATTAAAATTGGAGTTTTATCGTTACAAGGAGGAGTTGAGGAACATTTGGATTTATTAAACCAAATTCCAAAAATCACTCCTCTACCAGTTAAGAAAAAAGAAGAGTTTGCAGATTTAGATGGTTTAATCTTACCTGGTGGCGAAAGTACAACTCTTAATAAGTTACTTAATATCTTTAAAATTAAAGAACCTATTATTGAATTAGCCAAGCAAGGACTTCCAATTTGGGGGACTTGTGCCGGTATGATTCTGATGGCAAAGGAGATTAAGGGACAAGATAATAGCCATCTTAATTTAATGGATATTACCGTTAAACGCAATGGTTATGGTAACCAATTAGCCAGCTTTAAGACCGAAGCAGTAATCCCTAAAATTGCTAAACAAAAAATACCTTTAGTCTTTATTCGAGCTCCTTATATTAGTGAAGTAAGGGCTAATGTTGAAGTATTATTGAAATTAGATGATAAAATTGTAGCTGCAGAACAGAATAATCTCTTAGTTACTTCCTTTCATCCTGAATTAGACCAAGATTTAACAATGCATCGATATTTTGTAGAGAAAGTAAGGCAGAATATTGATTAAAATTTCAATAACAAAACCCCTAGGTAGATTCTTTAAACTTCATCTACTTTAGGGGTTTTTAATCTTTCTAAAAAATTCAAATTGCTCTCAAAAAAGGTTGCCTGAAAATATTCCAGACAACCTTCTGTAACAACTTCTTATAATTTGCTAATATACTCTCTAAGTGTCTTCTTAATCTTCTTTTCTAAAGCATCTACTTTAGCTCGGTCTTCTTGCTTTACAGCACCTACATATGAACGTAGATTAGTTAATAGTTCTTCTCCAGCTTCAACGCCTAGTCTTGCTTCCACGTCTTCTGCAAAGACATTATAGTATACTAGAGCTTCCCATGCTTCAACTAGCGCTTTATCAGTACCCCAGTTCTCTTTAACTTCTTCTAAGTAACCTAGAGGCTTACCAACAAAACCTCGACTTATTTCTTCTAAGATAACATCATAATCAAATTCACTAATATCTCCACTTAACATATCTCCTACTATAATATGACCTATCTTATTGTTAGGCTTAACTTTCCCTTTAATAGTCTGATAATAAACTAATCCTTCCATCTGCTTAACTTTAGCTTTTGCAGGATTTTCAGCTATATATTCTTCAACCTCTTCTGCTTCATGTAAAACCGAAGCATAGAATACTTTAATGATCGTCTTACCTATAATCTGATCTGCTATCTTTAGATCAATTAATTTATCATTTTCAATTGCTCTTCGAGCACTCTTTAGCCCGGATAAAATACCTTCATGTAAATCTTCAGAACGCTTCTTAGCTGTTCCTGCAATTGCTTCATAATAAACAACAGCTTCGTCTAACTTATGATGAGCTTCTTCTTTATTAGCAAACTCTTTAATGGCTTCGTCTAACTCATGCTTTACTGATAAGTAAAAAGCTCTCTTCAAGGTCTTATCAACAATCTGTGCGGCTAAAGCAGGGTCTTGACCATTTTCTACCCCATAAAAGGCAGCTTGAATATACTGATCCATAGTTGTACCAAACTCTTCGTCTCTAGCCTGTACTGTGCCTTGTAAGACATCAGTATAGATATTTTCAATCTTATCAAAGTCAATCTCTTCTTTATGTCTTAGTCGATTAATCTCTTTATAAGCATCTATTCTTGCTTGCTGTTTTGACACATCAGTCTTAAGTGGTAGATAAGCAGCAAAAACACTGCTAGTTCCTAGAACTATCACTGAAAATAATACCAAAACCGTTATTAATTTACTTAAATTCTTATTCATTTTCTAGACCTCCTATTTAATAATAACATCTTCTAATACATTAATAACTGTATTCTTATGTTCTTTATATTCTTCTACTTTAGGTGGTTGTGCTCCAAATCCAAACGCTCCTGGATTCCCTAAAGAACTTAATGCTCTTGTTAATGCTTTCTCAGCTCTTTCATTAGCCTCCTGAGAATCAGCTTTAACAACTATTTCTAACGCTTCATAAAAGGCTTTAGCCTTCTTGATTAAGGTTTTAGCTGTCTTATATTCATTAATCTCTTTTTCAGCAGATTCTAATCTTCTTTCAATATTACCTGCTAAAGCTAATTGAAAATTATAAATAACAGCCTCTTTATCTTTTCTTGCAATAGCTTCTTCAATTTCAGTTGCATAATCAGCCAAAAACTGACTTTGATTATTAATCTCATTTAGTTCTTTAGTTAAATACTCTAATTTATCCTTTACCTCTCCAACTTTTTCAGCTACTTTATCCCAATTCTGTGGAGACTTATTTAGATTAAATACTACATCTTTATAAGCCTCAGCCATTGGTTCTTTCACACTAGATCCATAAGAATAGGCAAAGCTAACCCCTGAGAATGCTACCACCAAAGCCAGTACCATCACAAAGCTACTTAATACTTTCTTATTTTTTAACATCTTATCAGCTCCTTTATTTAGTCACTAATATTTAAATAGTTAAAAATTAATCCTAACATACTCGTACACTCGTTGATAACCCCTCCTTTCTAATAATCTTAATATTTTCTTCAGGACTATTAGTCATCTCTTCCCAAATAGCTGGAAGAACTTGCGTCATATATTCTCTAAATTTAATAAAAGAGTCTCCTGTTTCTCTTACAGAATAATTGATTGGAACTTGTCCTAATCTATATCCTTGTCTCAAAATATTCAATGTAATCACCTGGGCATAATTATAATCATGAATGATACGAAAATCTCTCATAACTTCTCGGCTAAAAGCTCTCATTCCAGTCTGACCATCAGTAATCCATCTGCCTAACAAAATAGATTGTAATAAAGTAAATACATAATTGCCTAGCCTTCTCATTACTGTCATCCCTCTAACCTTTTTCATAAACCTAGAGCCAAGAACATAATCGGCTTTATCTTTTAAAATAGGATTAATTAAATTATCAATTTCATCAGCAGGATACTCATTATCAGAATCAATCATGACTCCGATATCTGCTCCTTGTTCATAAGCCCATTCTAATCCCTGGCGGATTGTAGCTCCTAAGCCCCAGTTGTCAGCATGAGAAATAATGTAGTCAGCTCCATGTTCTTTTGCTACCTCTATAGTTCTATCAGTTGACCCATCATCGATAACTAATACTTCAAATTTGACTCCTTCAACCTGGTTTCGTGGAACCTTTGCTATTACCTTCCCAATAGCCTCTTCTTCATTTAATGCCGGGATAATTATCATTACTTTTTTCATCTTTATCCTCCTTGCAACCAATTAATAATTAAGGATCTTGTATAATTAACAATTCTTCACTATTCTTTAAATGCTTCAATCAGAACTGGTCCTCGCGAAGCATTTGGATAATTTACTCCTAATAAATAGCTAATCGTTGGAGCAACTGATACAATACTATGTCTATCAGTAACTTTGTAACCTTGCTTAACTTGTGGCCCCTGAATAATAAGAGGTACATACCTTTCGCCCTCATCTAAATGACCATGTGCACCAATACCCCGACTTTGCCCATGATCAGCAGCAATAATTAGGGTAGTGTCATCCATATAGCCTTCTGCTGTTAACCATTTTACAAAACCTTCAATATGTCTGTCAGCTTCTTCAATCTTTTCGAGATATTCAGAGTAATGAGGACCACGGCTATGACCTGTCTGATCAACACTAATTAGCTGTGTAATTAATAATTCAGGATCTTCTTGCTTCATAATCTTTTTAGCCCGCCTAATTATATTAGCATCTGCCTCATCATTATCCATTACTGCTGTTATTGCTTCTACATCTTCCTCACCAAAAGCATCAATTAAATGAGCAATTCCTAATAACTTACCTTTCTTATCTTTTTCTCTTAACTTATCAAAGATGCTCTCAGTCTTAATTCCTAAATCTAAGACTAGATTACTTTTGATCCCATGCTCCCAAGGATAAGTTCCAGTAAATAACGAAGAAAAGCAGGTTACTGTTCTAGCAGGATAAATCGTCTCCATCTGAGTATACTCGGTTCCTTTTTTTAGTAGTTGATCAATAAAAGGAGTGTCAGCTTCAGCTAATTTATCCTTACGACAGCCATCAATGATAATCATAATAACTCGGTCAGTAATCTTCTCCTTAACTTCGACATTATTAGTTAATTCTTGATACTGCTCTGGCTTCCAATTGAACAAACTCTTATGTACTATGACTGCTAATAAGATTGTCCCAATAAAAAAGAAACTATAATTATTCAATAGTTCTGACGCTTGTATCTCTCCTGTTAAGTTCAAATATAGATAGTTTAAACTTAATAATGTAACTATAGTCTTAGGCACTTGTTCTTGAAAGTTCCCACTAGTAGAGTCACTATGTTCTAAAACTAATTTCCAAAAGCGAGTAAAGTTAGTTAAAGTAGTACCAATTCTTAAGTGATAATAGATTGTACCCCAAAAAATAACTGTAAAGAATAAATAAATTCCCAAATCAAATAAGACCAAATTCCAATTCCAATAGTTTAAAGTAGTTATAAAGATTAAAACTGGTAACCATAAAAAACTACGTAAGTGAAGCGGAAAGTCATAACGAATATAAGTAATCAATAATGGCAAATTCAAAATTACAGAAAATAACGCAGCCTTCCAAAATCCTATGCTCCCCCAAGCCTTTACATGATACATTAAGAATATAGCGATTGAAAAGATAGTATAAAATGATTTCCCTTCATTTAATAGATTCCAACATCTAGCTGCCCAAACTTCAAATTGTGATGCTTCTTTCATCATATCTCCTTCCTAACCTATGACCTTTTCTTTAAATCTGACTATATCTACTAATTTAACTGATTCACGCAAGGTAAAGATTCCGCCAATCAAATAAGAATAGATAAACTTTAGACTATGAGTTAAAACAGCAATAGATAAAGCTAATTCCAAATCTACTCCATATAATCCTAAAATAAAAGCCATACTAGCTTCATAAGTTCCGACGCCTCCAGGAGTAATATGGAATACTTGGGTCATAATTGTAAAACTATTAACAACTACTAAAGGAATTAAACCTAAATCCAAACCTAAAGCACTAACCACTACCATAATAGCACTTACCTCTAAAATCCAACTAGGAATTGTAATTAATACTGCCTTAACTAGTTGTTTAAAGCTTATCTCCTTAAATGCTTGTTGCAACTGCAATAAATAATCGAATAACTTATTTTGAATTTTAGAAATTAAACTCCAACGACTAAATATAAGTATTCCTATTAAAATAATCGTGATTAAGATCAAAGGAAGTAGTAGTAATTTCCAATCAAAACTGATATAACTAATTGATAATAGACTAAATATCATTACATTAATTATTAGTGAAATTATATCTATAACTCTGCTATATACTACTGTAGAGGTCGCTTTTGCAACCGAGTAATCCCTTCTGTGTAAAAGATATATTTTTGCCACTTCACCCATTTTAGCAGGAAATATATGGTTAAACAGTAAGGAGACCATTTGTAAAGAAAATAAATCCTTTGTCTCCATATTTCTTTTTTTAAATAACTCTAACCAAGCTATTGATCTTAACCAGAATGCTAAAGAATACCCTAAACCAAAGATTAATAATAATTTAGGATTAAATAATAATTTACCTGCTTTAAGTATCTCATCTAAATTCAATTATCTCACCTATTTCTATTGATACAAAAAACTACACAAAATTATGACGCGAAAAGCCCCGCTACATATTTAGAACTTGGTTTAGAAACAATATTTTCAGTAACGCCTTGCTGGATAATATCCCCATCCTTTAAGACTACTATTTTATCAGCTATATCTATAGCATCATCTTTATCATGAGAAACAAAGACCGAAGTTATTCCTGTCTTCTTAATAATCCCTTTTAATTCTTGTCTGATCCTGGATTGTAAATTAGCATCAAGATTGCTAAATGGTTCATCCATTAATATTAACCATGGGTCGATTGCTAAAGCTCGAACTAAAGCTACTCGTTGTTGCTGTCCTCCACTAATTTGATGCGGATAACGTTCTCTTAACTCTTCCAAACCGATCAATTTTAATAGTTCTTGTAACCTCTGTTCTTTGTATCCTTTCTCCTTATTTCTCACACCAAATAATATATTCTCTGCTACTGTCATATGGGGAAATAAGGCATAGTCCTGAAATAAAACCCCTATTTCTCTTTCTTCAGGATAGACAAAAGTACTTTCATTAACCATTACCTCATCATCAATCTTAATAATACCTTTATGTGGCACCTCAAGCCCAGCAATTAATCTTAAAACTGTGCTCTTACCACTGCCACTCTCTCCTAAAATACAGACTATATCACCTTTTTCTATATCTAAATTAAAGTTTTTAAGGACATATTCATCGGAATTTTTATATCTAAAATCTAAATCTTTAATTTGAACGAGCATTTTTACCCCCCTTACTTCCAACTGTATTAATACGATATATAGCAATGCCACAAACTAAAATTATAATCATAGATGAGATAGCAGCTTCATGTATCATCTCATTTCCTGCATATTCGAAAGCCTTACTAGCTAATGTGTCAAAATTGAAGGGTCTTAAAATCAACGTCAAAGGTAGTTCCTTTAATACTTCAATAAGCACAAGCAAGAACCCACTCTTAACTGCAGGTTTAATCATAGGTAAGTCGACTTTAAAGAAGGTCTCAGTTATTCCAACACCAAGAGTTCGTGATGCTTCAAAGAAACTACTACCTACTCTATCAAATCCTGATTCGACAGAATTATAGCCTATACCTAAGAACCTTATTATATAAGCAAAGATAAGCATTATTATGCTCGACTTTAAGACTAATCCACTTGTGCCAAGATCCAATAACTTATATATGACTTCTATCTGATTATCTAAAGTGATAAAGAATGTTAAAATTCCAATGGCTATAACAGCTCCTGGAATTGAATAACCAAGAATTGCAATCTTCGAATATATTTTTGAAATTATATTATCATTAATTCTTACTGTATTGGCAATAATGACCGCTATAATAATGATAAGTGCAGAAGCAAGTAAAGCTACAAACAAAGAATTAATAGCAAAGAGTATAAATTCCATATCTAATACATCATCATAACTTAACCAACTCCAATGAAGTAACTGCAATGTAGGAATTAAAAATCCAATACTAAAAACTGAAAAACAGAATCCAGAAGTCATGAAAGCCTTGATTCCTGATAACTTTTTTCTAGAAATAGGCCTTATCTTAGTAGTACTATAGCTAAATCGCTTACCACCTCGAGAGAATTTCTCTACTAGCAACACACCAAAAACAAACGCCATCAGTAAAGCAGATAATCTAATTGCAGAATTTGCATCTCCCATCGCAAACCATGTCTTAAAAATTGCTGTACTAAAAGTTGGTATCCCAAAATATTTTACAACTCCATAATCATTTAGAACTTCTAAAATTACTAAGCTACTTCCAGCAACAATAGCTCCTTTAGAAACCGGTAAAATAACATACCAAAACGTTTCAAAATAACTTCTACCTAAAGTCCTTGAAGCTTCCACTAAAGAAGCAGATTGCTTTGATAGAAATGACCTGGTTATGATATAGACATAAGGAAACAAAAAGATGGTATAGATGAATATTGCACCAGGCATAGTCATAATATCAAAATAAGATGGATTAACATCGACACCAAAGCCTCTTAAGGTCGTTTGAATAACTCCGGTATAATTCAATAATCCATTATATGTATAGGCACCAATATAAGGAGATATTGCTAAAGGCAGCACTAGCGCCCATTTAAAAAAATCACGAAAAGGAAACTCAAACTGACTAATAAGCCACGCTAATGTCAAACCTATTAAAATAGAAAGAACACCTGTAAATGAAATAAGAATCGTTGAATTCACTATATAATCTTTTAAAAGATACTTCTGTATATGCTCCCAATTATCTGTTACTGGATTAAATATATTCAATAAGATATTAATATTTGGAATTAAAATAAAGAGTATAATGATAAAACTTGAAATAGACCATATATTGAATAACGACTTCAAATTTCTTCTTTTCAACAAATAGAATCACCTACCTCTTATCTGGAAGCGGTCAATTAATTGACTGCTTCCATTAAACTTAATTAATATCTTAATTACTGCCATCCTACTTCATTAAAGATCTCGACTGCTCTTTGATTATATTTTCCTAGTTTAGCTAAGTTAATATCTTGTGCTTCAAATCTACCCCATGATTTTAATAGAGGTGCCGGTTCTACATTTGGATTAACAGGATATTCATAATTAGCACTAGCAAAGAATTTTTGTGCTGCTTCACTTGATAAGAATTCCATTAATTTAATAGCATTCTCCTTATTCTTAGCATGCTTAGTAAGACCAATTCCACTTATATTGATATGAGTCTTGTCAGGAAAAAAGACTCCCAATCGTTTAGCTAACTTTACTTCTTGTGGATCTGATGAATTCAACATTCTTCCCAGATAGTAAGTATTCATAATTGTTAAATCACCAACACCTGAAGCTACTGCTATAGCCTGTGCTGTATCATTACCTTTGGGTCTTCTTGCCATATTATTTACAATTCCCGCTGCCCAATCTCTAGCAAACTCTTCTCCTTCTAAGGCGATAAATGAAGCTAATAAAGACTGATTATAGATATTCAATGAAGTTCTTGCTAATATTCTTCCTCTCCATCTATCATCTGTTAAATCTGCATATGTAGATAATGCTGACTCATCTACCCTATTCTTAGCATAAACTATAATTCTAGCGCGAACAGTCAAGCCGAACCAATAATTTTCTTTATCCCTTAAATTAGCTGGTATATTATTAAATAATATATCACTCTTAACCGATTGTAATAAACCTTTTTCCTTAGCACGGTACAATCTACCAGCATCAGCTGTAATTAATAGATCAGCCGGTGTATCTTCTCCCTCTCTTTCGATTCTTTCGATTAACTCATCTGAAGTACCTTTCAAAACATTCACTTTAATACCTGTCTTCTCTTCAAACTTTTCAAGTAACTTTTCATCAGCTTCATAATGTCTGTTAGTATAAAGATTAACTTCTCCCTTATCCGAACCAAAGAAAGCATCAAAAAAACCAGCCGAAGCTGTAGAAACAGTAGCAATACTCAAAACTAAAGCTACAGTTAAAATAAATAATGACTTTTTCATTTTAATAGTAATCTCCTCCTAAAATCTTATTGATAATGATTTTCATAATTGTCTGTAAGTAATTATAATGAAAATCACTCTCACTGTCAAGGTTAATTTTCAATTATTAATTAAAAATACCATTTGAGCTAATTTGTTTTATTTTTAATCATAGGCCTGAATATAATCATAAATTCCTTCCTGACCTTTGTAAAGAATCACTTTATTATATACAGGATACAATAGTTTATCTTTCTCCCATTGCTTAATGGGCTGCAAATATTTTTTTAGATCACTTTCTTGACTAATTAAACTATTATATACTGCATTAGTCATTAAAATGTTCTTTGGCTTATTAGGCAATGATAATAGCTTAACATAAAAGTCCTCCACTCTCCTAACTCGGCCAACTATAAATTCCGGATGATAATAATCAATTACCCGCTCCTCTTCAAACGTATAAACTATAGTCTCAGTAGAATCAAAGTTTTTGTTCAAATAATGGCTTAATTTTATCACCGGAGGAGAACTCTTATTGTAAGTTCCTATTAGTGGTACAGAAGTCATAATTAATATTAAGACTAGAAGGCCATAGCTTAAATAATATATCCTATTTCCCAAATAATCCAAAATATAATCTAATCCTGCCACTATTAAAATTATGAATAACGGTACTAAAGTAATTATATGCCTAGGCTTAGCTACATTCTGTCCAAAGATCACCCATAAAAAATATGGAACAAACCAACTAGCCAAAAATAATTTATCTTTATTAGTCAATTTAACTTTTAAAATAAAACTAATCATTCCTAATAGAATAAATCCAGATAATATTAATTTAAATATTGAATCACCAGATTGATAAAACCCTAATCCGGCCACTAAGATATTATCATAAATTAACTTAATTAACCTTAACCCCAAAGAACTATCTGTAACTAAGGTTCCTCCCCAATCGTTAAAATGACCCACAGTAAAGTCAATTGCTATCTTAAGAAAGTCTAATAAACCTCCTGCTCTAACGGTCTGCCAGCTTAACCAAAGGAAGAATGCACTTATAAAACTTATTAGAGTCAGAATTATAGTTTTAAGCTCTTTCTTTTCTTTATACCATAAAATTAAACTAATTAATAATACTATAGAATAAGGAAAATAGGAGATCCTAACTCCTAAACCTAACCCTAAAACGACTGCACCACTTATTAAGTGCCATTTTCTATACTGAGTCTTTTGCCAACTTAAATAAGTTAAATATAAGAATAATAAGATAGACAAAGTACCCATCATATCAGACATAATCTTAGCACTTAAAATTAAATGTAGTGGACTAAATATCAAATATAATCCTGCTAATAAAGCAAATCTTTTATTAAAAATTCTATTAACTAATAAATAAAATGGAACTACCGATAAACCACCACATATCGCACTTATTAAAGCTAAAGACAACTCTTCATTGCCCACCCACTGATTAATAAACTTTCCCAACCAAATATAAACCGGGTAACCAGGAAAATGTGGTTGCATTAATGATAAATCATAGTATCTAATCCCTAAAATAAAGTCTACAGCATCCCAGCCATGAGGATAGGGACTTAGGAAGAATAACCTAACCCCAATTGCAATAAATATTAGAATTGAACCATAAATGATGACCCCCTCCTAAAAAACACTAAAGAATAATTTTAAATCATTAATATTTCTTTTACTTTAAATAACTTTTCTATTTATATGTCCGCCATTTGACTTCTCTTTCATATACCACTGTGTAAATTTTGCAACCCCTCTTCTGATATCAATTTGAGGTTGGTAATTTAATCTATCTTTAGCCTTAGTAATATCGGCATAAGTAACTGGCACATCTCCAGGCTGTGCGGGCAATTCTTTAATTTTAGACTTCTTTCCTAAGCTATTACCAATTACCTCAATCAAGGTTAGTAACTTAACTTGTCTTCCGGAACCTAGATTAAAGATTTCAAACCTTGGATTAACTTCTAGAACTAATTTAATACCTCTAACTATATCACTAATATAAGTATAATCTCTAGTAGTAGAACCATCTCCAAACATCGGGACAGGTTGCCCTTGAGCAATTAATTTAGTAAATTTACTAATTGCCATATTGGGTCTCTGTCGTGGTCCAAAAACAGTGAAGAAACGTAAAATAGATATATTTAAGTCATATAAATTATGATAATTCCTGCAAAATAATTCGGCCGATCTTTTAGCTGTAGCATAAGGTGATGCTTGTGAATCAAGTTTCATATCTTCACTAAAAGGAAGATCCTTTCTTTCCCCATAAACCGAGGAAGAAGAAGCAAATACAAACTGTTTTATATTATATTTGACAGCCAAATCTAATAAATTAATTGTCCCCTTCACATCAACATCGACATATAAGTTTGGTTTATCGATGGAATTACGTACTCCAGCCATAGCTGCTAAATGAATCACTTTATCAATTTCTTCTTTTTTAAAAATTTCAGCTAAGCGAATTTGGTTTAAAATATCTGTTCGATATAATTTAAAATTACCATGTTTTATAAATTGTTTAATATTATTCTCCTTAATCTTTGGGTCATAGTAATCATTAAAATTATCAATAACAACTACTTGATGCCCCACCTTCAATAAACTCTTTACTAAATTAGAACCGATAAATCCGGCTCCTCCAGTTACTAAAACTTTCATCTTATCACCTGCTTTTAAATTTTACTTCTTTCTTCTTTGCACTATGTATTTGTATTAAGTAATTGAAAATCGTTTTCAATATCATTTTAATTAATTATAATAAAAATCATTCTCAATGTCAAGAGCAAATAGAAAAACCTCCTTCACTATAATAAAGGAGGTTTAAAAAATCATTCAATCATTCAATTTTTTACTACCAATCACCGCTTGCCCTAAAGCAAGTCCACCGTCATTAGGTGGCACTTTTTCATGAAAGTATAAGTCTAAAACACCTTTGGCTCCTTTCTTCAACTTCTTCACCAAATATCTATTCTGCATTACTCCACCACTAAGAACAATCTTATTAAAATTATATTCTTTAGATAATCGTCCAACTAAATCTAAAGTAAATTCAACTACTGTATTATGAAACTTAGTTGCTATTTTCTCCTTCGCTATACCTGACTCTAAATCTACAATCATCTCTGCCCATAAAGACTCAGTCTTAATAATCCCCTGTTCTGTAATCGCAAAATTATAACATTCATTTACCTGCGGCTTTATTATTGATTCTAGTTTAATTGCTGCTTGACCAGTATAATCAGTAACAGTACAGATTCCTAACAAGGCTGACACTGCTGCAAATAAACGACCCATACTAGATGTTAACGGAGTATTAATTTTCTCTTCAATCTGAGCTTTAATAATCTGACGTTCAGTTTGTTCTAAATCAGGCAGAAATTTTTTAGCTAGTTCGATTCCTATATCTTCGAAATGATGATACAGATAGGAAAAGGCCATTCGATATGGATTTTTAACTGAAACTTCTCCGCCTGGCAAAGGCACATATTCTAAATGTCCAACTCGCTCCAAACTATCTAAGCCACCAACAAAGAATTCACCGCCCCAAACCTCTTCGTCTAAGCCATATCCAGTTCCATCAAAAGCTACTCCAATAACTTCCTCATCTAATTGATGTTCTACCATACAACTAGCAATATGAGCCTGATGATGCTGTACTTCAACTAATTCTATGCTATCTAAAATTTTACCATACCTAGTGCTCAAATAATCTGGATGCAAATCAGTAACTACTACTTCTGGGTTAACCTGTAATAAATACTGCAACTTGTTAATACTCTCTTGATAAAAGTTATAAGTCGCTAAGTTATTCAGATTCCCAATATGTTGACTCAAAAATATGTTCTGTTCTCTAACTAAAGCAAAAGTATTCTTCTGTTGTGCTCCACAAGCTAAAATATTTTTCTCTGCTTCCATATCCATTCTAATTGGAAATGGTACATATCCTCGCGATCTTCTTATCGGCACCATCTCGTCGCCTAATTTATACACCACTGAATCATCAACGCGGTTAGCGATCTGCCGGTCATTAGCTAAGATAGCATCAATCTTCACATCTAATTTATTGTATACTTCCTTACTAGATGTCATTAATGGCTGTCCACTAAGATTAGCACTAGTCAAGACAATTAAAGGCAACTCATCTGTTAAAAGAAGTTCATGAATAGGAGTATAAGGTAGCATCATCCCTAATTTATCAGTATCTGGATTAACCTCATTAGCTACCTTAAAGTTAACATCCGTTATCTGCTTAGTCTCTAAAAGAACTATTGGTGCTGCAGGTGAAGTTAACTCTTCAACTTCTATCTTATCTAAATCACAAATCTTTTCTATCACTTCCAAATTTTTAGCCATAACTGCTAACGGCTTACTAGGACGATGCTTAATCTTTCTTAATCTCCTTACCGCTTTTGGTTTAGTCGCATCACAAGCTAAATGATAACCACCTAAACCCTTAATAGCAACAATTTTACCGTCCAACAAAAGTTCTGTTGTTTTCTTTATCGGGGCACCTTCTATTATGTCACCTTTACTGTTAAGCAATTTTACACTAGGTCCACATTTTTCACAAGCATTTGGCTGAGCATGAAAGCGACGATCTAATGGAGTATTATATTCATCCTGACAATTAGAGCACATATTAAATTCTTTCATAGTAGTTAACGGACGATCATAAGGAGTCCCTTCGATAATTGTGAAACGCGGACCACAGTTCGTACAATTAATAAAGGGATAGTTATAACGTCTGTCACCTCTATCCTTCATTTCAGCACGGCAGTCATCACAGATAGCTACATCTGGAGTAATTAAGACTCTTTCTTCCCCATTGCTATTACTCCTTTTAATCAAGAAATCATCATAATCTAAAAGTTCTGAAGTGAAGTTTAGTGCTTTTTCTTTAATTCGAGCTAAGGGAGGTGCCTGCTCTTCAATAGCTAAATAGAAATCTTCAATTAACTTCTGCTTGCCTTCAACCTCAATCTCAACTCCCTTGACTGAATTCAATACCCAACCGAATAACTGATATTTTTTAGCTAAACGATAGATGAAAGGTCTAAATCCTACTCCCTGAACTATTCCGTTTATTTTGATTTTGGCTCTTACTTTCTGTTCTGCTTTAGGTAGTGACATAGTTATCCTCTCCTTAACAAATCCGCGGTAACATCTCTCCTGTTAACATATCTAAGACTCTACTTGCTCCAAAATTATTTTCTAAAACTACTCTACCCGGCTCGTCAGCTGTCACTTGACCAATAATTGCTGATTTAACACCATATTCCGATTTTTGCATTGCTTCTAATACATCTTCAACTTCTTCTTCAGGTACGATAACTATTAATTTACCTTCATTAGCTAGATAGAGTGGGTCGAGACCTAACATCTGACTAGCTGCTTCTACTGTTTCAGAAATAGGCAATTTATCTTCTTGTAATTTAATACCTACTTGAGAGGCTTCGGCTATTTCATTTAATGTCGTAGCTAACCCGCCGCGAGTAGGATCCCTTAATACTTTAACTTGATCCGTAACTTCTAAGATATCAGAGACTAAACCAGATAAAGGAGCTGTATCACTCTTGACTATAGTTTCGAATTCTAGACCTTTTCTTTCTGATAAAACAGCAATTCCGTGTTCTCCTAAGTTACCGTTAACCAAAATCATATCTCCAGGCTTTGCTCGGTCAGCAGAAATATTAAGTTTAGTTGATAGACTTCCAACACCAGTAGTATTAATATAAAGTTTGTCAGCTTCTCCTTTAGCTACTACTTTTGTATCACCAGTTACAATCTTAACTCCAGCTTTCTTTGCTGTTTCACTAACGGACTTAATCACCTGCTTTAATTCAGTTATCGGTAATCCTTCTTCAATAATCAAAGAAAGACTCAAATACTTCGGTATGGCTCCACTAGTAGCTAAATCATTAACTGTTCCACAGACTGCTAATTCACCAATATTACCACCAGGAAAGAAGATAGGATTGATTACGAAAGAATCAGTAGTAAAAGCTAATCGCTCTCCCTCTAAATCTAAGATTGCTGCATCATTTTTTGACCTTAATATTTCATTATCAAGCTCTTTAATAAATATTTCATCAATTAAGTTCTGTGTCAACTTACCACCACTACCGTGGCTTAATAATATCTCTTCCATTCCTATCATCTCCTATCATATTTATAATAGGCAGCACAAGAGCCTTCACTAGAAACCATACACGGCCCAACTGGATGTTGTGGATTACAAACATCACCAAATAACTGGCAGTCATAAGGTAACTTAATCCCTTTCAAGATTTCACCACAACTACAACCTTGAGGCTCATTACTATCTCCAACATCTAAATCTATCACATTTCTAATCTCATATTCTGCGTATTCATCTCTCAATTCTAAACCACTATTAGGAATAATTCCGATTCCTCGCCAAGCAGTATCAACCACTTGATACAATCGCCTAATCAAATCCTGGGCTATCTGATTTCCTTCATCTTTCACCACACGCCCATACCTATTCTCAACCTTAGCCTTAACCTTATCCTCAACCTCAACCTGAGCCTCAACCTTCTGCTTCAAAGCACCTTTAACTCCATCCAAAATATCCAACGGCTCAAAACCAGCCACTATCGCCGGTAAATCATACCTATTAACGACTTCCTCGTAAGCTTTACTTCCAATCATAATACTAACATGCCCCGGACAGATTAGCCCGTCAATCTTCACTTCATTATCATTTAATAGTGCTTCTAAAGCCGGAGGGATCAATTTATGAGCTACAAATAGTTTAAAATTATCTATCCCTTCCTCAATCGCTTCTTCTAAAGCAGCTGCTATTACTGGAATTGTTGTTTCAAAACCGACAGCTAAAAAGACTACTATTTTTTCTGGATTCTCTTTAGCAATCTCTACAGCAGCCAAAGGAGAATAAACAATCCTTATGTCTGCTCCTCGTGACTTCTCTTTCTCTAAAGAACTATTACTTCCCGGTACCTTTATCATATCACCAAAAGTTGTAACAATTACTTCCGGCATCTTACTAAGTGCTATCATCTCATCAATCTCTTGTTGAGAAGTAACACAGACTGGACACCCTGGCCCAGATAATAATTTAATATTCTTCGGTAAAAGAGACCTAAGACCATACTTAGAGATAGCCATCGTATGTGTCCCGCAAACTTCCATTAGCTTTAATTCCTCGTCTAATTTTTGAGATAATTCACTAATTTCATTGAGCATTGGCTTAATTAATTCTGGATTACGATATTTCTTCAAGACCTGCATAGAATTCCTCCAATAACTCTATTCTTTCTTTAGCTTCCTGAGCATCAATCTTGTTAATCGCATAACCGGCATGAATTAAAAGGTACTCTCCAACTTCAACATCAGGGACCAACTTAATTCCCACTTCAGTTCGATTACCATTTAAATCAACTACAGCATGCTTACCATCTATCGCAATCACCTCTGCCGGTACCGCTAAGCACATTCTTGGACCTCCTCTACTTTAGCTATTAGCCACTGATACCATTCTTCTAAACCTTCTTCTTTGATTGCAGAAACCTTAATTATCTCTATTCCTGGATTAATACTATAGACATCTTCTTCAAAAGCATCCATATCAAAGTCACAAGCCGGTAATAAATCCATCTTATTTAGTAATAAAACCTCTGAATTTCTAAACATAGATGGATACTTTAACGGTTTATCAGCGCCTTCAGTAATACTCATCGCCATCACCTTAGCTTCCTCACCTAAGGCAAAATCAGATGGACAGACTAGGTTTCCTACATTTTCGATAACCATTAAATTTAACAGATTAAGATCAAAATCTTCTAAAGCTTTTTGCACCATATTAGCATCTAAATGACAACCACCATCAGTATTAATCTGAATCACCGGAATATCATACTTCTCAATCCGTTCCGCATCTTTAGCAGTATAGATATCACCTTCAATAACACCTATATCCAATGTATTCCTTAATTCCTTAACCGTCTTCTCCAAAACAGTCGTCTTCCCCGCACCTGGTGATCCCATAAAATTGATAGACCAAATATTCTTCTCCCTCAATAATCTTTGGTTACAATCAGCCAATACATCATTAGCCTGTAAAACATCCGAAACAACTTTTATCTTTGCCATATATAATTTCCTCCCTTTTTTAGTTCAATTGACAATTGACGATTAACGATTAACAATTACAATCATTAAAAATCTTAACCTTAGCCTTAACCTTATATTTATAATAGACTCTGCTTTTAATTCGAAGGCTCTTTTCTGGGCTTCACTGTCTCGCCCAGCCTACAAATCAAGGCTCCTTACAGCTTTAAAACCCAAAAGCTGACGTGAATAAATTCTGCCGCAGCCTACGATAGACTCTGCTTTTAATTCGAAGGCTCTTTTCTGGGCTTCACTGTCTCGCCCAGCCTAAATCAAGGCTCCTTACAGCTTTAAAACCCAAAAGCTGACGTGAATAAATTCTGCCGCAAACCTACGATAGACTCTGCTTTTAATTCGAAGGCTCTTTTCTGGGCTTCACTGTCAACTATCAACTGTCAACTGTAATATAGTCTATATATAATTCCCGTCCGGATATGGTTTCTGTATTAGTTGAATTACATTTAGGACAGATAAACCTTTTATCTATCGCAAATTCCTGCTCGCAATCATGGCAGTACCCTTTAGCTGGTACTTCCTCTATAATTAATTCTGCACCTTCACAGACTGTGTCTTTAGCAAAGTACTCAAAACAGAATTCTAAAGCACTAGGGACAGCAGCCGTCAATTGACCGACGGCCAATTTGACGGCTGAAACTTTAGTCAACTCTCGTTTCTTAATCTCTGTCTCTAGTTGTTCAAAGATGGACTGCATTAAAGACATTTCATGCATTGACTACTTCACCTGCCTTATTTGTATCACCTAATCCTAAATCTTCAATAATTTCATCTACTATTCTTGGAATTGCTGCTTCTACCTTCGGGGTACATCCTTCATGAAATGTCTGATTATCTACTACTTCTATAGCATAAATATCTATCTGATCAGGCATCTTCATCTCCATCATCTCTCCAAACTCTAATGCAGTTGCAAAGTTAATATCATGAGCTGAGGCTAATCTAAATGTCGACTTTAAGCTATCAACATCTAATTTATAGACTTGACCGGGCTCTACCTTGCTGGTTTTTATAGAATCAACAACTATCACCCGGTCATAGCCTGAGAGGAGATCAAGTAACCTAAAGCCTGCTAAAGAACTTTCTTGAAAGTCAATATTCTCTTTATTTATCCTTGCTTCTAATTCACGTACAACATAGAGACCTACGCCGTCATCAGAAACAATAGTATTACCCATTCCTAGGATAATAGTCTTCATTACTTCTCCATCCTTTTTATTACTTCTCCATCTTCATCATGAATATTAATCTGCATCGGCATCTGCCCTGGCAAAGAGTGAGTTGCACAAGATAGACATGGATCATAAGCTCTAAAGGCCATCTCTACCATATTTAATAGCCCATCATTAACTTCACCATTCGTAATTAGCCCTTGGGCTGCCTTCTTAATTGACATACAGATTGGAGCATGATTATTAGTAGTAGCTACAATTAAGTTTACCTTTTCTGTCATCCCCTGGTCGTTAGCTTTATAATGATGGAAAAGGGTGCCTCGTGGTGCTTCTACTACGCCTACCCCTTCATCTGGAGTCTCTGTTGGAATATTTCTAATATCTTCACTAGTAATTTCATCATCTTGACTTAATTCTAATAATCTTTCGGAAGCATAGATTAATTCAATTAATCTAGCCCAGTGATTTGCTAAAGTAGCATGGATTGGTCCACCACCTAAAGCAGAATACATATTCTCATAAGCCTCTTGGGCCTTAGGAGTTGCCATCCCCTCAGCTACATTTAATCTAGCCAATGGTCCCACGCGATAGATACCACTATCTGCACCATCAACAAAGCCTTTCCAACCGATATCCTTCAAATATGGGAACTTAATATAGGTCCATTCTTCTACTCTTTCTTCAACATAATCTAAGTAGTCATCTGCATCAAACTCTACTACTTGCTCACCAGTAGGACTGACTACTCTTAATTGACCATCATAGAAGTTAACATGTCCATTTTTATCTATCATCCCCATATAATTAGTCTCATGGGCATAAAAATCTTCTTTAATTAGTTCTAAATAGTCCTCATTATCTAAAACAACATCTTCAAAGATACCAAGTGAAAGTTCACTAAATTCAACTAAGGATTTAGCCATCTCTTCGACTTCTTGTCGTTCCTCTTCCGTTAATGACTTGCTCATCCCTCCTGGTAAACCACAGACTGGATGTGTTGCTTTTCCACCAAGCATCGCTTGAATCTTCTGGGCATAAGAACGATGTTTGATTACTTCTTCTCCGGTGTCTACTCCTACCTTAGCTATTACCCCTAGAATATTTCTATCTTCTGGATCAGCATCTGGCCCTACTACAAAGTCAGGAGCCGCTAAAGCATAGAAATGGGCTATATGCGAATGAATAATATGAGCTACATAAAATAGTTCTCTCAATTTATGCCCTGCCGCTGGCGGTTCTACTGAAAAGACACCATCTAAAGCCTTAGTCGCTGCCATATGGTGAGCCTCTGGACAGACTCCACATATTCGTGGTACAATTCGTGGCACCTCTTCTATTGGCCGATCTTGACAGAACTTTTCAAAACCTCTTAACTCTGGAACCTGAAAATATGCGTTTTCTACGTTACCTTCATCATTTAAAAATATCTCGATCTTACCATGACCTTCTAGACGAGTTACTGGATCTATTGTAATTCGTTCCATTATTTATCCCCCTCTCTAACCTAACTTCTTTCTTTTTAATAATGAATTAGACATGCCAAAGCGATAGAAAGTACCACCAGGATCTAAAATATCTTTAGCTATCTTAGCTATCTCTTCTTGATCGTCACTATCAATTACCGAAGCCACAGCACTAAGCAGCTTTGCACCTTGGTCAGCCACTTCAGATGTCGGTCCATAACAACCACGACACGGCATATTTACCGTTGGACAGTTAGCCCCACAGCCACCAGTAGTAGCTGAACCACAGCAGATAATACCTTGTTCTAATAAACAAAGTTCTGGATCTACATCTACTTCGTAAGGTCTTCTAAACTCTTTAACCTTCTTCTCTTTCTTCTCACGATCACATTCATCACAGACCGTCTTCTTACTAGCAATCACACTACCAACCGGTGGTAGATTATCATTAGCAATCGCTTCTACGGCTTTAATAATCAAATCAGTCGATGGTGGGCAACCTGGTAGATAATACTCTACTTCGATTAAGTCATCTAGCTTATAGACTGTATCAAAAAACTCCGGAATAGTTAACTCTCCCTCAGCCACTTCCGTCTTCGGCGTTGGTAAATTATTATCTGGATTATTAGTAGAAATCGTATCTACATAAGCTTCCTGAAAGATTTCATCTTTATTATGGAAGTTACCTAAGCTTGGAATTCCCCCATGACAAGCACAGGCTCCAAAAGCAACTACCACTTTACTCTTCTCACGAAGAAGCTCAGCTATCTCTCTCTGTTCTGTATTTCTGATAGCTCCATTAATGAACGAAACATCGATATTATCATCATCCATATTCTCTATATCTTCATATTTAAAGTCCATAGCTATCGGCCAAAGTACTATATTAGCCAATTCAGCCACATCTAATATCTTTTCATCTATATCTAAAGTGGCTACTTCACAACCACCACATCCTGCTGTCCAGTAGAAGGCAAAATTTAATTTATCACCCAATTAACTCACCTCCTGTCCGCTCAGAAACTTTTCCTAACGGACCAACTAATTTTACTTTTGCTACTAAATCCTTAACGACTTCAGCAAACTTTTCTCCTTCGTTAGCCGAAACCCAAGTTAACATAAATCTTTCTGGCTCAATACCAAACTGCGGTAGCATAGCCTTCAATACTTCAGACCTACGTGCTGCTTTATAGTTACCACTAACATAGTGGCAGTCACGAGGGTGTCAGCCACTAACTAAGATGCCATCGGCACCTTCTTTGAATGCTTTCAAAATATGGGATGGCTCAACTCGCCCTGAGCACATCACACGAATAATTTTGATGTTAGACGGATATTTAATTCGAGAAATACCAGCTAAATCTGCTCCTGCATAAGAACACCAATTACATAAAAAGCCTACTATATTTGGTTCGAACTCTTTACTTTCTGTCATGCTCCACAAACCCCCTCAATCTGAGCAAATATTTGTTCATTATCGAAGTTACGAACTCTTAAAGCTCCGGATGGACAGCCACCAACACAAGTTCCACAACCTTCGCATAATACTTCATTAACTGTACAAGCTCCTAATTCTTCATCATAACTGATTGCACTATATGGACATAATGGAATACAGACCTTACAACCAGAACAGATTTCTTCATTAACATGAGCAGAAATCGGCGAAACTGAAACTTTACCTTTAGTAATAACAGATAAGACTTCTGCTGCTGCCCCTGACCCCTGAGCAACCGAATCAGGAATATCCTTTGGACTCTGACAACACCCTGCTAAATAGATTCCTTCGGTAGCTGTTCGGAATGGATCAAGCTTAATATGTGATTCTAAGAAGAACCCATCATTGCTAGTCTGAATACCAAACGTCTGACCAACTTCAGTCTGACTAGCCTGTGGAATCAATGCCGTATTTAAAACGACCATATCTACTGGAATCTCCACAAACTCACCAATTAAAGTATTCTCAGCTCTAACTATTAATTTATCATCACGCTTAATTATTTCTGAACCTTTACCGCGTATAAAGTTGATACCTTCCTTTTGTACTCTATTATAGAACTCTTCATACTGTTTACCAAAGGTTCTCATATCAATATAGAACTCATAAACCTCAGCATCCGTCTTTTCCTTAGCTAAATGAGAGAATTTAACTGAGCTCATACAACAGACTCGTGAACAGTACTTTTTATAGTTCTCATCACGACTACCAATACAGTGCAATACAGCGACTGCTTCTGGCTCACTACCATCTTCTAGCTTAACCTTACCTCCAGTTGGCCCGGAAGCATTTGTCAATCGTTCAAATTCAAGCCCGGTAACTACATTATCATAAAGTCCATAACCCCACTGTGCAGCTCCAGATGGATCAAAGACTTCATAACCTGTCGCCATAATTATATTTCCTACTTCTATTTGATGCTCTTGCGGTCCCATCTCTAAATCAATAGCCTTGGCTTCACAAACTTCTACACACTTTCCACACTTAACACATGTGTCTCCATCAATTAAATATGAATTAGGAACTGCCTGAGGAAACGATCTATAAATAGCCTTCCGGTCTACTAAGCCCTCTTCAAACTCATCCTCGGTAGTAATTGGACAGACCTCACTACAGTCCCCACAGCTAGTACAATCATCTAAATCTACATAACGCGGTGTTTCGGTAACCGTCACATCAAAGTTCCCAATATATCCTGAAACCTCTGTTACTTGACTATTAGTTAAAAGATGTACTTCCTCTTTACGCGCTACTTCTACCATCTTAGGAGTCAAAATACAGGCTGCACAGTCTAAAGTTGGAAAAGTCTTATCTAATTTAGCCATCTTACCACCAATCGAAGGCTTCTTCTCAACTAAATATACTTCTTGACCACTATCAGCAATCTTTAGTGCTGCCTGAATACCACTAATTCCACCCCCAACTACTAATGTAGCCGGATTAATATCTACTTCTTTCTCTTCTAACGGTTCATGATAAGGCACACGATTAACTGCTGAAGAAACCAATGCCTTGGACTTTTCAGTTGCCTCGCCTTCATCTTCAGTTACCCAAGAACAGTGCTCCCGAATATTAGCCATTTCTAAAAAGTAACCGTTCAGACCACCATCTTCTAAAGCATATCTAAAGGTTGGTTCGTGCATTCGTGGCGAACAGGAAGCAACTACTATTCTATCTAAGTTATGCTCTGCAATATCTTTCTTTAATAAGTCCTGCCCTGGATCAGAACACATATACTTATAATCTCTTGATAATACTACATTTGGTAAATCCTTTGCATAATCTCTAACATCTTCTACATCTACTTTATCAGCAATATTAGAACCACAATGGCAGACATAGACACCTACTCTCGCTTCTTCTGTCAACTTATCTCACCCCCGCATACTTTTGAATTAATTCAGTTGGCTGTACAATACACTTTTCTAAACCTAAATCATCTGGCTCGATTCCTAAGGCTAGTCCTAATAATTGAGTGAAATAGACTATTGGCATCTCAAAATTAGTGCCATACTTTTGATTAATCTCATCTTGAAAAGCATCTAAATTCATCTGACAAAGAGGACAAGTAACTACCATCATTTCTGCCCCAGTGTCTACTGCTGCTTTTAACAAGAAATAGTTCAACTCTAAAGCCATCTCTTTTTTAGTAGTCATCAACGCTCCGCCACAGCACTTAGTCTTCATATTGAAATCTTTTACCTCAACACCTAGTCCTTCTAATAACTCATCTAAGGTAGTCGGCATCTCTGGATCATCGAAGCTATGGTCTGGTCTTACAATCTGACATCCATAGTATGGCACCGCCTTTACTCCTTCTAACTCTTCGAGTACTTGACAGATAATCTGGTCTAAACCATAATCATTGACTAAAACATCTAATAAATGCTTTACCTTAACCTCTCCCGAATAACTTAGATCAGCTGCTTCTAAAACCTCATCTACTTTTCCTCTTAAATCCGGTTTCTTATCATATGTCTGATTAACATTCTTATGAGCTACATAACAAGAGTTACACGGTACTGTCATGTCTAAACCTTGCTCCTCACTCCTGGCTAAATTTCTTGCTGGTAATGAAAGCGAAACTAATCTATCAGTAGATGAAGCTGCCGTAGCTCCACAACAGTTCCAATCCTCTACTTCTTCTAATTCAATTCCTAATACCTTACAGACTTCTTTTACCGATTCATCATAATCACTAGCCGAAGCATGCAAACTACAACCGGGATAATAACTATATTTCAATCTTTACGCCCCCTTCATCTCTTCTATCTTATCCAACATAGCCTCTAATTCATCTTGATGCTCTATCTTATCATTAACAAATGTTAACCTACCTCGCTGTAATAATTTCAGCCCTAACGGAGCAAACTTAAATAGATTCATAAAGTTCGTCTTTAATGAATAACGAGTGATTAGATCTCTTTCTGATAACCGACCATACTTTTTAATCACATTAGTAAACTCTTTATAAAAAGTTGGTGAATAATCTTTTTGATTATAAGTACCTTCCTCAATCGCGATCGTCTTTAAAGCATACATAACATCAGTAAACTTAATTCCTCTCGGACACCTCACTGCACATGCATAACAAGAAGCACACATCCAAATTGTCTTGCTCTTTAAGACTTTATCTTTATATCCAGCTCTAATTAAAGAAATTATCTTCCGTGGTGTATAATCCATCTGATAACTCGTTGGACAAGAGCCAGAACAAGTACCACACTGCATACAAGCACCTATATTCTCTCCTGAAGCTTCCTTAACCTGTTGAAAAAAATTAGAATCCACCTTCTGTTCCACTAATAAAGAACTCGCAGCCACAGCTGTCTGATTCACAATAAATTACACTCCTTTCTACTCTCCGAAAATAATTTAAATTTTAAAATACAGCTACCCAAATACCTAAAATTTTCGTGCTCCCCCCTTTCTTACTAATAAGAATGTTATCGACTAAATAAGGTTCCTATATTACAAGAAGTTAATTTACTTAACCTTAGTCTTTACCTTAGCCTTAACCTCAATCTTAACTTCAACACTCTCTTACTGTCATTAATATATAAATGCAACTATTGTGCCAATTTTTCTGAAAATGTCTGAAAAATGCCACAAGGACTACATTGACAGTAAATACAATTTTTCACAATCTTTTTGGACAAATTATAATTTTCTGAATTTTATATAAAATTATGTTCATTTTTTGTACACTTTTAAATGTGAAGAAATACGCTTGCTGCTATGCTGGTTAATGGACCTTGAAAAATAAAAAATGTATAGTTCCCGGACATGTTCGGAAACTATACACCTAAAAAGGTTAATTACCCATATATTATATAAATAAGGGTTTGCTGAGAAACATCTTCATTTTACTTCGCTCTTTTCTGATAAGTAGTATGCAATAATTGATGAGCCTTTTTATTTCCAACCCCCTCTAAATACTCTTCATACAACTCTTGAATAACCGGATTCTCATGAGATTTTCTAAGAGATTTACTATTATTAATGTTATATAAACCTTGCCCTCGCTTCATTACAATCTCTTCATTGGTAGGAATCGGTTGTCCTCCTCCACCTACACATCCGCCTGGACACGCCATGGCTTCTATAAAGTGATACTCTTTCTCTCCTCGTTTTACAGCTTCTAAAACCTTACTAGCATTACCTAAACCACTGACAACCGCGACTTTAATTGTCTGATTAGATAATTCAATCTTAGCTTCTCTTACTCCAGTTAATCCTTTAGCTTCTGTAAGTCGTAGTCCACTTAATTCTTCTCCAGTTAACTTTTCATAAACCGTTCGTAAAGCTGCCTCCATTACTCCTCCTGTTACTCCAAAGATATCAGCGGCTCCAGTACTAATCCCTAGTGGGTCATCAAAATCACTTCCAGATAGATTTAAAAAATCTACCCCTGTCATCTTTAACATTCTAGCTAATTCACGTGTTGTAAGCACTAAATCTACATCCTGACTACCATCTTTCATCATCTCTTCACGTGTTGCCTCGAACTTTTTAGCAGTACAAGGCATAACTGAGACTACTGTAATCTCTTCTCGTGAAAGATTCTCAATATCTGCATAATAACTTTTAGCTAACGCTCCAAACATCTGTTGTGGAGATTTGCAACTAGATAGATTCGGCAAGAAATCATTATGAAAATGTTCAACATACTTAATCCATCCAGGACTACAAGAAGTTAATAATGGAAAAGGCCCACCTTCTTTTAGCCTAGATAATAACTCATGTCCTTCCTCCATAATTGTTAAATCAGCTGTAAAATCAGTATCAAATACCTTATCAAAGCCTAATTTGCGGCAAGCGGTTACTAATTTATTAGTCATGGGTGTACCAGGTTCTACTCCAAATTCCTCTCCAATAGAGACTCTTACCGCAGGCGCTATCTGCACAACAACATGTTGATTGTCATCATTTAACGCCTCCCACACGTTATCAATAGCATCATTCTCTTTAATTGCCGCTACAGGACAAGCATGTAAACATTGACCACATAACGAGCATGCTACTTCATCTAAGTCTTTATTAAAGAAAGGAGCAATTAAGGTCTCAAAGCCACGATTATTAGGGAAGAGAACTTTAACACCTTGACTATCGTTACAAACACTGACACAACGACGACACTTAACACATTTATTAGGATCACGAATAAGTGATGGCGTCGATTCATCCAATTGATGTTCTATCCTCTTACCAGCAAACCTACTTCCGTCTACCCCTAACTCTTTAGAGAGACCCTGTAATTCACAGTTCAAACTTCGCTCACAGCTTAAACAATCTTGAGGATGATTAGCTAAGATTAGTTCTAAATTTAATCGTCTTAACTCTCTAACCTCAGGTGTATTAGTCTCAATTTCTAATCCATCACTTACTTGCAACACACAAGCCGGTTCATACCCTCCTCCTCCTCCTTCTACTTTGACCATACAGATTCTACAGACGCCAATCTCATTCTTGTCTTTTAAATAACAAAGCGTTGGGATCTCTATTCCTGCCTTCTTTGCTACTTCTAAAACCGTTTGCCCAGCCGTTGCTTCTAACTCTTCACCATTAATTTTAACTTTCATGCTGTTTCACCCTTCCGCTCGCCTTCTTCTCTCTGTGTGACTAACTCTTGACAATCACCGGTTATGCAGACTTTAGCCGTAATGTGAGCTAAGTATTCATCTTTAAAGTAGTCTAAAGTACTATAAATAGATGTTGGCGCTGCCTGCCCTAAACCACAAAGTGCTGTTTTAGACATAACATTAGCCAAGTCACGTAATTTATCTAAATCCTTTAAGTTACTTTCCCCTTTAGAGATCCGATCTAACATTTCATACATGCGTGTATTCCCTTCTCGACATGGAGTACACTTTCCACAAGATTCATGTTCAAAGAAATGCATAAAACACTTTGCAATGTCGACAATACAATGGGACTCATCCATAATTAATAATGCTCCAGAACCTAAAGCACTTCCTACTTCAGCTAAAGAATCATAATCCATCGGTGTATCCAATAGCTCTTTCGGAATACATCCTCCTGAAGTTCCTCCAGTCTGAGCTACTTTAAACTCTCTACCGTCAGCCATTCCACCACCAAAACCTTCAATAATCTCCCTTAAAGTAGTACCCATCGGTACTTCAACCAAACCTTCATTCATTACATCACCACTTAGAGTAAAGACCTTGGTTCCAGTACAGTTCTCGATGCCAATCTTACTAAACCAATCAGCGCCCTTTTGGATAATAACCGGAATATTGGCCAAGGTCTCCACATTATTAATCAGAGTTGGCTGCCCCCATAAACCTTCGTTAGGAGGATAAGGAGGTTTAATCTGCGGTTCACCTCGTTCACCTTCGATAGAACGGAGTAAGGCTGTTTCTTCACCACAAACATAAGCCCCAGCCCCTTCTCTAATCTTAATTTCAAAGTCGAAATCTGAATCAAAAAGATTTTTGCCTAACACCCCTAATTCTTCCGCCTGTTCAATAGCCTTCTTCAATCTACTAACAGCTAATTGATATTCCCCCCGCACATAAATATAACCAGTATCCGCACCAACAGCATAACCAGCAATCGCCATGGATTCTAATAATGTATGCGGATCACCTTCCATAATTAACCGGTCCTTAGAAGTCCCAGGTTCTCCTTCATCAGCATTGGCAACAACATACTTTTCATCCCCATCAGCTTGATGAGTAAACTTCCACTTCAACCCCGCAGGAAAGCCAGCCCCTCCTCGACCTCTAAGTCCCGAATCCTCTATCATTGTAATTACTTCTTTAGGTGTCAATCTAGTTAAAGCAATCCCTAAAGCTCGATAACCGTCACGGCCAATATAATCTTTAATATCCTCTGGGTCTATAAGCCCACAATTCCTTAATACAATTCGCATCTCATCAGAAAAGATATCCTTCTTGTGATGAGCAGTAACATTCTCTTCGCTTTCATCCATTTCATACAGTAATCTATTAACTCTACGCCCTTTTAATAAATGTTCTTCTACAATTTCTCTTACATCTTCTATCTGCACCCCGCCATAATAGACTCCTTCTGGATAAATAACCATCAGCGGTCCCGCTTCACAAGCACCTAAACAATCAGTACTAATTACCTTTATTTCATCATTGAGCCCAAACCTCTTCAGTTCCTTAACTAAAATTCGCTCTACTTCTTTACCGCCTTTCTGTTTGCATTCCTGGCCAGTACAGACTAGAATATGTCCCCTATAAAAAGCCATCATTTAACCTCCTTCTTCTTTAATACTTCTCCAAAATCTCCTCTAACTTCTTAGCAGTTAAGTTACCATAAACCTGATCATTAACCATAATCGCTGGCGCAACTCCACAGACACCTAAACAACTAGTTAGTTCTAAGCTAAATTTATTATCTTTCGTTGTCTCACCTATATCAATACCTAATTCACTCTTTAGCTCTGTCAATACATTCATCGAACCCTTAACATGACATGGTGCACTCTCACAGACTCTAACTATATTCTCGCCTTTCTCTTCTGTATCTAATAAAGTATAAAAGCTCGCCACTCCATAAACCTTGCTTAACGGTAAGTCTAAATATTTAGCCACTAACTTTAAAACTTCTTCACTTAAATAACCTAACTTATCCTGGACTCTGTGTAAAATTGAAATCAAAGGAGTCTTTTCAGACTCATAACCTACTATAATCTCCTTAATTACTGCTTCCATAATATCTACCTCCTAAAATTTATAATCACTTGCTAATATATACATGCAATTTTTATTCCATACTTTTACTTAAAAGAAATTAAATGTAGCCCATCCCTATGTTAGTAAAGGATACAGACTTTTTGTTAATTCTTCTTCTTTTTTGATTCATCCGAATTTTCGCACAATTAGTGTTTGATATTAATACATTTAGCGTCATCAGTTAGCCAAAGCAGCTGTTATAACAATCATTAACGCCCTAAACAGAAAAACTGTATATTTTTCATACATGTATGAAAAATATACAGTGGTTTAATCCTTTTGAATTTTTAATATATTAATGCTATAACCATAAAAAGGTCACTTTTCGCGGCAGAATACATTTTTTGTGTTCTAATCATTAATCAAATATCATACTTACTTAATTTTTGATATAAAGTCGAACGCGAAATCTGTAATAACTCTGCAGCCTGTTTCTTATTCCAGTTAGTTAATTCTAAAGCTTGGTGAACGGCTTGTTTTTCTACTTCTGCCGTCAGTTCAGCTAAAGGCTGAATCTGTTCATCATTAATTAAAGTAGGTACATGACCATCAGTTTGTAGAATATAGTTTGGTAAGTTTTCAGGTTTAATCTCCTCATCATAAGTTAAACTAAAAGTCTGCATAATTATATTCTCTAACTCACGTACATTCCCAGGCCAATCATACTGCATTAGTTGATTCAAGGCATCTTTTGTTAATTGCTTGCGAGGAAGTCGTTGTTCAGCTGTTAATTTAGTAATAATATGATCAACGATCACCGGTAAGTCTTCAATTCTATTACGTAAGGCAGGAGTATTTATCGTAATTACATTTAAACGATAATAGAGGTCTTCACGAAAATCTCCATCTTTAACCATCTGTTTCAAATTACGATTAGTAGCTGCAATCACCCGTATATCTATATTTTGAGTATGATTACCACCTACTCGTTCTATTTCTTCTTCTTGTAGGACACGTAATAACTTAGACTGCATCCGCAAAGACATATCTCCTACCTCATCTAAAAAGATAGTCCCTTGGTCGGCTAATTCAAACTTACCGGCTTTGCCTCCCTTTTTAGCACCAGTAAAAGCACCTTCTTCATAACCAAATAATTCAGCTTCCAATAGACTTTCTGTAATTGCTGCACAGTTTACTTTAATGAAAGGTCCGTTTTTACGATGGCTGGCATTATGGATTGCATGAGCAAACATCTCTTTCCCAGTTCCACTTTCACCAAGAATCAAAATAGTTGACTTCGTCTGTGCTGCCTGTTGGGCTTTAATCTTAGCTTCTTTGACCTCTACGCTCTTGCCTTTAATATCATTAAAAGTATACTTAGTCTGTTGGTCCTGAGAAAGCTTATCTTTATAATAGTCTGCTTCTTCACGCGTCTGGTCTAATAGATAAGGCAAACACATCTCAATCTCAGCCAATTCTTGATAAACCGCCACAGCCTTTTCACGACATGAATCATAACCACAAGCGCCGCAATTTAACTCATCGCTAGGTGTAACCTTATTCATATAAGTTAGGATCTCTTTAATTTCTTGTTCAGTCGGAGTCTCTAACTCCAAGGTCGAAGGATTAAATTCTCGATTAAAATCCATACCTTTTAATTCAATAACAGAATCATCATTATCATCATTCACTATATCATTAACTTGCTTCTCTTCCTCTTCTAAATAATCTTTAACCAACTTTTCCCTTGCAAATAAAGATAATTGACTATCTATTTGTGGTCCATCTATACATCCTGCACAGAATAATATATCTAATAACTTAACCTCAATCTCATTATTTAATACACCATTGATTAACTCTTTACAATTATGACTCCCTTCTGTAATCAATACTTCGTCATCATTAAAACTCTTTAAGTTAGCAGCTAATCCTCCCGATAGAGCAAAATCATCACTATGCTCAAAGTTCCCTTGCGTAAATTCAGTCACAGATAGAGTCGATAATTCTATATCTTCTTCGATACACATTTCCTTAACCTCTTTAAAAGTCAAGACCGCATCGATACTATCTTTTGACTTTTCTTGCTCCATCTCAGCCTTTTTAGCGGTACAAGGTCCAACAAAGACTACTTTAGCTTCTGGATTCTGTTCTTTAATCAACATCCCTGTAACCACCATCGGTGAAGCAAAAGGAAGTAATTTAGAAGCCAATTGAGGATAATGTTTTTCGACCAAATTAACTATTGTTGGACAAGCAGTACTAATTAAATTTTTTTCTTTAGAATCAGCTAAGTATTCATCATATCTTTCAGCTACTAAATTTGCCCCCAAAGCTACTCGATAGACTTGACTAAAACCCAATTGATGCAGGGCAGTAACTAACTGCCCTGGACTACAATCATTAAAAGAAGCGACAAATGATGGCGCCAAACAAGCTACTACTTCTTCTTGATGTTGTTGCCAACTTTTAACTTCTGTGCGATAACTTTTTACTTCTCGAGCATCTCTTGCACATACATCAAGACAACGACCACAATTAATACACCGCTCTTCAACTACTTTAGCTTGACTATCTTCTACTTTAATTGCTTTAGCAACACATTGCCGAACACACGCATAACACTTTTGACATTTAGTTCCGTCAATATCTATTATTGTAGCCACTTAGATCACTTCCTTAAAATCTTTTTAGTCTATTAACGCCTTAGAAAGAACCGGAATTACCTGTTTCTTTCTCGACATAACTCCTGGTAAATAGAAGCCAACTTCTTCTTCCTCACCGACAAAATTCCGTTTTACCAAACTTGTAGCAGTTTGATTATATAATAATAGGCTACCTTCATTTAAAACATCAGTCACTAATAAGAAAAGATAATCATTACCTGACTCCTTCTTAACTTCATTCATAACATTTAAAATATTATGCTGCATCTCTTTAAACTCAGCTAAATCCATAATTTCAATTTGACCGACTCCAATCTTTATTTCATCAAACTTATATTCTTTGTAATCATTTAAGATTAATTCTCTTGGCTCTAATTTATTCAAAACAGAACCTGCTTTAAATAACCGTCGCCCAAACTTTTCAATTTCCACTTCTACAATTTCTGCTAACTTTTCAGCAATCATTTTGTCAACCCCAGTGCAAGTGGGAGAACGGAAGATAACTGTATCTGACAGAATAGCCGATAGTAAAACGCCAGCTATCTCTACCGATAACTCAACTCCATATTCGAAATAGAGCTTAGCAATAATAGTTGCCGTGCTTCCTACTGGCTCATTTCTAACTAATATCGGCTCTAAAGTCTCTAAATCTCCTAATCGATGATGATCAATAACTTCAACTAAAGTTGCTTCTTCGATTCCATCTACGGCCTGACTCTTTTCATTGTGGTCAACTAAAATTACCTCTTTAGTCTCTACATCAATCAAATTACGAGCTGAAACTAAACCTAATAACCTATTTTGGCGATCAGTTACCGGATAACTACGATGAGCAGAATTAATAATCTCTTCTTTTACATCTTCAACTAATTCATCAGGATAGAACTTTTCAACCTCTGTACTCAGTACCTTAGAAATAGGAATACTCATATTAATTAATCTTGCCGCTGCAAAAGTATCATATGGCACACGAATAACTGTAATCCCTTTTTCAATAGCTAAATCCTTAACTTCAGATTTAATCTCTAAATTTCCAGTAACGATCAAACATGAGATCTCTCTTTCTAAAACTGCTTCCTGTGCTTTAATACGGTTCCCTAATAAGACTATATCACCAGGGTTAATATACTCACACATAGTTTCAGTATCCATAGCACCTGTGAAGATATTACCAGTAACCTCTGAACTTAAGTCCTGTTGATTATTAATTAACTCCCCATCTAAAGTTTGAATTATATTTTCTAATGAAGTTGGCACTTCACGTAACGATTCAACAGCCAATTCTTGTAAATACCTATGAGCAATATCACTAGCAGTCACTATACCTAATAACTTATTGTCCTTATCTACTACCGGGATTACTTTAATCGCTTCTTGTTCTAATAACTCCCCCACTTCTTTAATTGGGGTGCTAGGCAGAACCGACTTCAAATTACTCTTTTCCATAATATCACTGACTCTAGTATAAACATCAGTAACTAACTTAGGTGCTGGTAGATCAAAATAATCTAATACAAATTCAGTCTCCGGATTCAATTTCCCACATCTAGCTGCAACAACATTCTCACCTTGCTTCTGCTTTAACTCAGCATAACCAATTGCTGAACAGATAGAATCAGTATCCGGGTTCTGATGACCGATAACCAACTTTTCCTTAAACATTCACATATTCACTCTCCTACGATATATATTAGATTAATTTACTTTCTTCAAGGGGGCATAGTCAACTAACAACTTCTTAACTCCTTTATTCGGAAAAGCAACTGAAACCTGTAAGTCTTTCCCGCTACTAGTGGTACTAACTATTCTGCCAAGCCCCCATTTAGGATGTTCTACCTCTTCTCCTACTTGATATTCTTTCTCTGAATTCTCTTTCGAACTCTTTTCTTCTTTATTAAGCTTCTTCTTTTGACTCTCTTTCTTTTGATTAGCAAATAGATCGTCAGGAATCTCACTTAAAAACCTAGAAGGTGGATTATAAGAATCTTTACCATAGACTCTCCTTGCTACCGCATGAGTTAAATACAATTTTTCTTCAGCCCTAGTCATACCTACATAGCAGAGTCTTCTCTCTTCTTCTATATCCTCCGTAGCATCTAATGAACGTGAATGAGGAAATAATCCTTCTTCCATTCCACTCAAAAAGACTACTGGAAACTCTAAACCTTTAGCGCTATGCAAGGTCATCATTATTATCGCATCGGCATCATCTTCTAAATTATCTATGTCAGCAACTAAAGCTACCTCTTCTAGAAAACCACCTATACTTGTGTCGTCTCCTTCATTGACATATTCCTCAATAACAGTCAATAGTTCTTTTATATTCTCGACGCGACTTCTAGCTTGATCAGTCCCTTCTTCCTGTAACATTCTCAAATAACCTGTCTCATCTAATAGTTTTCTCGCTAATTCTAAAGCATCTACTTCATCTGCTTGTTGACGTAAATAAGATATTATCGCTCCAAACTTACTAACCTTAGCACTAAAGCGACTACTAATCGTACTAATCTCATCGACTCTCTGTACCGCCTCATATAGACTAATATTATTGTCATTAGCAAACTCATTTAACCTTTGTACTGTAGTTGCCCCAACCCCACGTTTAGGTACATTAATTATTCTTTGCAGGCTAACATCATCCGCAGGATTATATATCAACCTTAAATAACCTAAGATATCCTTAATCTCTTTACGGTCATAGAACTTCAAACCACCTACCATCCGATAAGGTATACCTTCCTTAATCAAAACATCTTCTAAAACCCGTGATTGAGCATTAGTCCGATATAAAATAGCAAAATCACTATAATCTAAATCTCCATTAGCTCTATTCTTTAAAATCTCTTTAGCAATATACTGTGCTTCTTCTCTTTCATTATGAGCTTTATATAATTGTAATGGTTCTCCACCAACATTATCAGTCCAAAGCTTCTTTGGTTTACGCCCTTGATTATTACGCACTACATAAAATGCAGCATCTAATATTTTCTCTGTCGAACGATAATTCTGTTCTAGCTTGACCACTTTCACGTCTGGATAATCCTTTTCAAAGTTTAGAATATTACTAATATCTGCACCTCTAAACCCATAAATCCCCTGGTCATCATCACCTACTACACAGATATTCTGATACTCTCTGGCCAATAAATTAACTAATTTATATTGGGCATGGTTCACATCTTGATACTCATCAATTAGAATATATTTAAAACGCTCTTGATAGTATTCTAAGACTAGTTCATACTCACTAAATAGTTCGACTGTCTTCATAATCAAATCATCAAAATCGAACGCATTATTATTCTTCAAACGGGTTTGGTACAATTCATAAACTTCACCAACTATTCGTTCAAAATAACTACCTACCCGTTCTTGATATGTATCTACATCTACTAGTTCATTCTTAGCATTACTAATCTGATTTAAAATTGACCTAGGCTTGAACTGTTTAGTATCTAAATCTAATTCATTCTTAATGATATCTTTAATTACCGATTTTTGATCAGTAGTGTCATAAATCACAAAGTTATTATCATAACCTAATTTATTAGCTTCTCTACGTAAGATTCTTACTGCAATTGAATGAAAAGTACTCATCCATAATGCTTCACTATCTTTAGCAATCAACTTTTCAATTCTTTCTTGCATCTCACTAGCAGCTTTATTAGTAAATGTAACTGCTAAAATATTATAAGGGTCAACCCCTTTTTCTTGAATTAAATAAGCAATCCGATGGGTCAAAACCCTTGTCTTTCCACTGCCAGCCCCTGCCAATACTAACAAAGGCCCTTCTACATACTGTACTGCTTCTTTCTGTTGTGGATTTAAGCCACGCAAAAGTTCCATCTTTGAGCTCCTCCTTATTTACTAATCACTATCATTATAACTAATAAAAGTAGAATGGTCAATTAATTATATGAGAACCTTGACCTTACATAATTCATAGCTGACGTCAAAAATTTCATATTAATTATACTTGAAATTTAATTATGAAATTCGCTTATATAAAACACTAAGTTCTAATCCTCAATAATCTATCATAAATTTATTCTATAGAAAGGAGTCAATAGTATGAAAAGAATACTTCTGTTTCTGTTCATCTTAGCCTTTTGTAGTGGATTAACTATCAGTCTCATCTTTGCTCCTAAGACATCTACCAAACCAAAGACTGACCTAAATCTTCCCAATTTAACCCTTAAAACTGATACCGGTCAAAAGATTAACTTTAGTAAAGATATCAATAATAAGACTATCTTGCTTTTTTGGTTACCTAAATCTAATAGCTGCCAAAAACAACTTCAAATTTTAGAAGAAACTAAAACTAAACTCCAAAAGGAGATTAAAGTTTATGGTGTTTCTATTGGAAATATCCCATCAGATGAATTAAATAAAATAAAGAAAGAGAATAGCATAACCTATCCTCTCGTAATCGATAGGGAAGCCAAGCTATCAGAGAAGTTATTAATCAGTGCTATCCCTACTATGATCTTTATTAATAGCGAAGGTACAATTGTAGAAGAACATGTTGGTTTGATGAATAAAGAAGATTTAGAAAGAACTATAAATTCTATGACTCAATAGAATCAATGATTAACAGATATATAATTAAGACTCTTGCATAATTAATTACTAACGCCTAAAATTTTATATTAGTTATACTTGACATCTAACTATAAGACTTATTTAGTTAAATCACTTTAAAAATGAATATATTTTAACCCCTATAAACAGCAAACTTCCACCTACCATATATAACCACCCAACTACTTGCGCAAAAAGCCTTTCCCGCTCTAAGTTGGCTTCGTTTAAGTTATGGGTCTCATAAAAAGCAGAGTAAGCACCAATCCCGACTACTATAATAGCCGGCAATGTAGTATAAACACTGACTAAATACTCCATTAACAACTTCAAATATTCACCAAAGATTACCATCTTCTCACCCCACCTTATTTACTACAAAATTTATTTAACTAAACCAATTCTTCTAATATTAACTTCTGCTTTAATAATTACCTGGGCATCAGCAAACTCCTGATGCCAACTCTCTTTAACTTTTTTCCAATATTGCGGTTGATGACGACGTAACTGTTCTCCAAATCCAAAGAAGTCAGTCTGAAATTCTTGTTGAGCCTTCTTAATCACATCTCGAGCTCTACCTTCAATATGCTCTTCAACATTTTCTTCTATCGCTTTAATATATTTATCATTCATAGCATTTGTATCGCTGCCTACCTCTGCTATATTACCTTCGGTTCCTATCTGCACTTCAAAGATTAGTTTACCTGCTTTTACCCGTGATTTAATCATTGTCTGTGCATTCCTGATTTCATAAGTTGTCTCTTTCCCGGGTTCTTCTGGATCTTGAACAACGACATCTCCTCCTTGTACATCTCCCCTAACCCATAAGGCAGCTCTAGTCTCTACTTCGCCTAACCAGCCTACCATCTTGTCTCCTCTAAAGACTGCTGACCCTGCTACCTTTAGGTCAGTGCCTCCATCACGTACTCGTGGCACTAATGAGCCAGCATTAGTATGCATGTTAATCATCAGTTGCCCAATATCTATATCCGCTAAACGAGACGTTTCTATTTTATTCTTTAAAATACCGGTTAAATATGTACTGGTCACTTGTTCTACTGGTATTTTCCGAATTAATATATGTTTAGCAGACTTTTTACTAACAAAGATCTTAACTCGTCGCTGAACTTCATTATCTCTTTCAAAGAAATCTAGTAATCCTTGAATTCCGCGGCGAGCCAACTTTTCATGAAAGATAATCGCTTTCAAATGACCAAGATAGACACGACGATTAATGCGGGTCGTTAGCTGGCGCAAAGCTTCAAAAGGACTACTAGCAATTGTAGCTGGACTCCAACTAGGTTCTCCGCCTCCACTACCACCATCACTACCTGCTAAATTACGCACAATTGGCGCTTCAATAGTTAAGCGAACCTGTCCTTTAGACCTTCGCTCTGTCCGTTCAATTATCTCTTCAAAAGAAGGATCCTCTAATTCAGCTAGCTTAGCCTCTACTTCACTCAAAGTAGGCTCTTCATTTCCTTTTTGCTTCAGCTCCTTCTTCATTCTCTTTTCTAGCTCTTCTATCTTCTTTTGCACACTCTTCGGCTCATCAATTGCAATACCAAAAACAAATAAACGTTTATCAATCTCAATACGGTCCCAACAACCACTTACTATGCCAGTAATTATTATGATAATCAATCCAACTAATGCTAATTTAAATAATCGTTGCATACTCACCCTTCTCCTTAATCATTATCTTCTTCTCCCCATTTATTATTTTCACGCTCTATATCTTGACGATTAGGATCTGTAGGTTTTAACTCCTCTGGACGTTTAGTCATCAAGTGGATTGGTCCTCTAATGAAAGCATCCTTCCAATCAGAGATACGATAAGGTGCTAATGGACTCAAATAAGCAACTCCAAAGCTCTTTAAAGTAACTAAGTGGATTAATACCGCTAAGATTCCTAACATAATACCATATAGTCCTAATACTGCAGCTAAGATCATATATACAAATCTGATTAATCTAATCGAAAGTGAAACACTATAGTCGGGGGTAATAAAGGAAGCAATAGCTGTAATTGCCACTACAATCACCATAACTGGACTAGCAATTCCAGCTGTAACAGCTGCCTGTCCAATTACCAAACCACCAACAATACCTATAGTCTGACCGATAGGACCTGGTAGTCTAATTCCCGCTTCTCGTAATAATTCGATAGTTATTTCCATAATAACGGCCTCTATAAAAGCGGGAAACGGAACCCCTTCCCTTGTAGCTGCTAGACTAACCATTAGCTCTGTCGGGAGCATCCCTGGATGAAATGAAGTTAAAGCCACAAAAAGTGCCGGCGTCAAGGTTGCTATGAAAATAGAAACAAATCTTAAGAACCGAATACCACTCATCGCTATCCAGCGTTCATTATAATCCTCCGGCGAATGATAAAGCTGAGTAAATGTCGCCGGTACTATCAATACAAAGGGTGTATTATCTACTAAGATAGCAACTCTTCCCTCTAATAATGACCCAACTGTCTTATCTGGACGCTCCGTAGTCTGCATCTGCGGAAAGATAGAATAATGACTATCCTCAATTAATTGCTCAATATAACCACTTTCTAAGATAACATCAGTATCTATAGTGTCTAAACGAGCCTTAACTTCATCAATAACTGTTTCGTTTGCTATTCCTTTTATGTAGGCTAATGAAACATCTGTCTTAGTCCTTCTACCTACTTTAACCGCTTCTATCTTAAAATTAGGATCTCTAATTCTACGCCGTAGCAGACTAGTATTCGTTCGTAAAGTTTCGGTAAATCCATCCCTAGGACCACGAATAACCGATTCAGTCTGTGGCTCTTGCACACCTCTACTCTCCCAACCACGAGCACTAATAATCAATGCCTCCTTGGCCCCATCAAAGAGTACTGCTGTATCCCCTGATAAGACTGAGAGCACTAGCTCATCAAAACTATCTGTCTTATTAACTGAATCTACCGAAACAATAAAGCTTTCTGCAATTTGAAGCAAATTACTCTTCTTAAGTTCCAAAGCTAACTCTGTTTCTCTTACTCTATGCATTAATGGAGTTAAAATCTGCTCATTAAGAATTGCTTTTTTTATCATACCATCTACATAGAACAACATCCCTTTTAAGTCGTCTCTACCTCCAATATTAAATTCTCTAAAACTAATATCAGCATTATCTCCGAGCAACTGTTCTAAATATTCTTTATTCTTAGCTAACTTCTTAGCTAATTTTGGTGCTTGCTTATCATTCTTTTCACCGGCTGATTCACGTTTTAATAATTTTTTAAACCTCTTTTTTATCCTCTTCCACATCTAAGTCCCTCCAATTATTACTCTTTAATTGGTAATTAAATCATGACCTAAAGTTAGTATAAATATTTCTACAAAAAATATACAAAAATAAGCCCTCTTAGGCTATGAATCCTAAGAGGGCTTATTGACATTTAAATATGAAATATGTTTTTTAATAATATAATCAATCTATTTACTCAAAATGTTCCGCGCAATAACAACTCCCGAGGCTGAAGCTTGAATTAAACCTCTAGTAATACCTGCACCATCTCCAGCTACATATAGATTTTCAACTTTAGTCTCTAGATTATCATTAACCTTTAATCTTGAAGAGTAAAACTTAACTTCAACACCATATAATAATGTATGACGTGAATAGATTCCTGGAGCTACTCTATCTAAAGCTTCTAACATCTCTACAATTGCTGTCATGTGTCGATAAGGTAACACTAAGCTTAAGTCACCTGGTGTAGCTTCTTTTAAAGTCGGTTCCACTAAACCACGTTGAATCCTACTTTCAGTAGAGCGTCGACCACTTAAGAAGTCACCTAACCGTTGTACTAAGACTCCACCACCTAATAGATTAGCTAAACGAGCAATATCCTTACCGTAAGTAATCGGCTCTTTAAATGGTTCAGTAAAGGTCTTACTAACTAATAAGGCAAAATTTGTATTCTGAGTCTTGATATGAGCATGACTGTGCCCATTGACAGTTATTAGGCCACTATTATTCTCATTAACAACTTCACCTTGTGGACACATACAGAAAGTTCGTACTTTATCATCAAAAGTAGGCGTCTGATAAATAAATTTAGATTCATAAATCACATCAGTTAAATTCTCAAGAACCGCTGATGGCACCTCTACTCTTACCCCAATATCAACAGGGTTAATCGCCATATCTATCCCTAGTTTACCTGCTTCCTTACTTAACCATTCTGCATTCTCACGCCCAGGTGCAACAACAACATTATCTGCATTGATAATCTCACCATCAACCAATTCCACTCCCGTAATTCGATCATTCTCAACTATAAGCTCATCTGCTTTGACACCTATCCTAACCTCTACATCATTATCTAATAGATATTCTTTCATATTAGTTAGAACTTCTTGACTATATCCCGTCCCTAAATGCCGGATACGAGAAGGTACAAATTTTAATTCAGCTTGAATCGCTTGATGATGTATATCATCCAAAACTTCTGCGGAAGCACCATACACTTCTTCAGGAGCACCAAACTTCAAATACTCTTCGTCAACATAATCGATTAACTCTACTAATTTTTCCTTACCTATATAATTAGCTAAGTTACCACCTACCTCTGGTGATAATGTTAATTTACCATCACTAAAAGCACCAGCACCACCCCAGCCACAAACAATTGAACAGTTATTACAAGCAATACATTTAATCTCCTTATCCTTAGCCGGGCAACTTCGTCGGTCAATATCTGGTCCTTTCTCTAAAATTAAGATATCAAGTCCTGACTCCTCTTTAATCAATTCTAAAGCAGTAAAAATCCCAGCAGGTCCAGCTCCTACAATTACTAAATCATAATTTTTAGTTCGTTGTGACATGATCAATCCACCTCTTTTTTGTTTGAATGTTCACTCCTTTACTTATTATTCTGTTTAAATTTACAAAATCCTTCTTCTTTTATGATTTAAATGGGGACATCCGATTAGCCCTTCTAATCAATCTAATTAAATATATATAGAATCCAATTACTATCATCATCACTACAGTCATAGAGATTAAATTGCCTACTACCAAGAAATCATAAATCCCATGTAACAAAACCACTTGTCCCAACCCAATAGTAATTAACGTAACTTCTGAACCACGTTGCATCTTAGCTAAACCTAAATAATATCCTGCTATTCCAGAAAGAGAAGCATGTACTAAAGTAGTAATAAATGCCCTAATAATGCCTACTTGATAACCAAAAACAACGGTATATAATAAATTTTCAACTACTGCAAAGCCTAAACCAACACTAATTGCGTAGATAATTCCATCCATCACTTCATTAAATTCCTCCGAAGGATAGATTCCATAACGCACAGCTGCAAACTTAAAGAACTCTTCTGTTAGACCAATAACTAAGATTGTTAATAAAAATAATTTAATTAAATTAGTATTAGCAGTAATCTGATTAGCAAAAGGTAGTTCAATAATTCCAACTGGTATTACCGCTAATGCTCCATAAATAAAAGCTTTTATAATCATTCTTATAGGTTCAGGCTCATACCGATCTTGACGATAAAAGAAATAAACCCACAATAGACCAGGAACTAAAGAAACCAGTAACAACCAAAATACTCGCATTTAATCACCTTTCTTTATTTAGAAATAAAAAGATAACGGCAGCACTGCCGTTATAAATAAGTAAATTCTATATCTATTCTATCTCAGACTTTAACGCATCATCTTCTTTTGGTTGTTCTACCTCTTTGTTCTTATCTTCACTATCATAATTCACTTCAGGCTCAAAAATAACACGGTCCCCAGGATTTAAAGAGTAATATTCTGAACGCTCAACCCCATTAACCATTATCTTTGCCATATATTTACCTGGTACTTCTAATACACGTTTTAAACTTCCAATTGTCATATTCTTTCTTACAATCATATCTACTACTGTTGGTTTAATCATTGACTTTGTTGGATTGTTAAATTCTAATTTGATTTTCACTATAATCCACTCCTTCTTAGGTTGCTATAACAGTCAAGAAGTCTTTATCTAGACCTATTATAACCATATAGACTTACTAATATTCTTTAATATTAGCTATAAGAGTGGACTTCTAAAATAAAAATTAATTCTCTCCCTTCTCCTTCGCCATTTTTGCTCTTCGCCGATTAATAATCTGCTGTTTTAAAACAAAATTAGAAATTTGATTCTCAATTTTGCTACTTCTAAAATCAAATTTAACTCCCATTTCATAATCCTCTTCTCTATCCATAATTCTTACTACTTCTCCTAAAATTTTAAATTCTTCACCTTTTAGACTAAAGTTAAGTTCAACTACTAATCCTTTTAACAATCTAATATCCGAAAGCATACAGATACCACCGCCACTGATATCTACCATCTGTCCAGCACCTTTTTTCTCTTCTAAGTGAGTTAAATTTTCTCCTTGATAACTGACCGGACTGAACTGAATATCAGTCTTATATTCAACCCTAACAAACTGCCTCCGCTGGCGCCTATTAATTATATCAGGTAGTTTTAACTTAATTATCTCTTCTTCTCTAGACTTGATTTCTGTAGTAAAATAATGAACTCCTTGAGAACTATCTATATAAATCACCTGTATAGCATCACTAATTTTAAAATCTAAATCACCTTTTAATTTAATGATGAATTCATCTTCTTTTACTTCAGTTAATTGCCCTATTGCGGTTTTAGTTAAGTCACTAAAATCATCTTTGGGCTTTCTCAAGTTAATTTCATTGCCCTTTAAGTCCTCAATATGCATAATATCACAACACCTTTTAGGTTAAAAGTATGATATTATTATATCATTTAATAAGATACTTTGCAATCTGTCTACTTTTCTCTAATTATTCTGTTATAAATATTTTTGACTTAAACACTATCATTCTGTCTTATTTCGATATTATTTGATTCATTTTCTTCTTGGCCCTTCATAGTTGCTTTATCCCAAATTGTTTCATGTAAATAATAGATTAAAATCTTTAGTACTACCTCTATCAACGCCACTGATCCTGCTATCTCTAACTCTCCAGTTAAAAAGTATACTATCGCCATCGTTGTACTTGTAGCAGTTATCCGCCAAGTAATACTCTTTAAAATCCGCCTTAACTTATCACTCACTATTAACTACCTCCAACTTTTATCAGTTTACAGTTGACGGTTGACAGTGGAGCTAAGTAGAAGATCCCAAATTAAAAAGCAGTAAACTATCATAAGCTCATAATCAGCCTTGATTTTTAGGCTGAGTAAAACAATTAATTCATTATTGAAAATGTTTATTTTTTCTTATTCTTTCTTCTTTCCTGATACTCAAAAGCGTCTTCTTTAAAACCTTCAAGTATAAACTACTTTAATTCGAAAACTCTTTAAACTATTTTAACTGTCAACTGTAAATTGTCAACTGTCAACTAAAATTACTCCCACGGGTTAAATATTATACCTCTATCCTGTAAAAGTCCTTTAATCCGATTAGCTGACTTCTCCGCCGTTTCAAACTTCGGAATATGCAGATCGTATGAGATATCCGTAGTCACATTCTCACCAAGCCAAACAGTCTCTATCTTCTCTGGATTAACCGTTGTCTTAATTAGCTCTAAGTCTTCCTGTGTCAACTCTACAGCTGTAACAGCCAAGATTCCCCCAGCATCAAGCATGATATGTGATACTTCAGCTAGTCTTCTTAAATGTTCTTCTCTATAACTCTTATCCTCTTCGCTTTTAATATCAGCATCTACTCCGTAGAGTAAATTACCGATTCCTAAGAAGTATACTATCTTACCGTCGTTAAACAAACGCTTCTCTAAAGCCTTAGCTGTTGGCTTCTTACCTACGTCTTCTTCGCCAGTAATTAAGACTAGAGTTGACTTCTGATTATACTTCTCTGCTCGCTCATCATTAGTAATATGGCTCTTTTCCCATTTGTAATTCCTAAGCATAACTTTCTCTCTTACCCAGCTCTGTTCATCCTCTAAGGCTTTCTGGATTATACCTCCGCCTGCTATTTCGTACTCATCTACGATTACAAAGCGGCTGGTTTCTGCTATCTCACTAGCTAAATCAAAAGCTATCGCTTTTTCTAGCTTGAGAATACATTCAGCTACATCATGTCTCTCTATCTCATCTTTAGCCTCGTCTTGGTTTAAATCCGAAGCATCGATTACTCGTTCTATCTTCTCTATCTTTGCTCTTACTTTCGCTGTCCCTAATTTTAAATAGTAGTCTTTCTTCTTCTCCATCGGTTTCTTACCTAACCAAAAGAGATTGGCTCTAATCCGTGAGGTTGCTTCCGGTCGAGGTTCATCAGCTAATGTAGCCATCTCTCCACGAGTCACATATATCTGTTCCTCTAAAGTAAATCCTGTCGAATGACCTACGCCGATACTCTCCGGTGACGGCGCACTAAAGGCTTCGATAGACTTAACTTTACTTCGTTTCCCCGATGGATAGAAGACAACTTCATCCCCAACACTCATTTGACCAGCTTCTATCTTACCAGCAACGATCCGTCGATTATCGCCACCTTTAGTAAACTTATAAACATCCTGGACCGGCATTCTAAACGGCTTATCCGCTGGTAATTCTTCAGCTTTAAAGCTATCTAATACTTCTAAGACAGTCTTATCTTCATACCAAGCTGTCTTATCCGATAGACTAGCTATATTATCGCCTTCGATACCACTAACCGGCACAAAAGAATCAGGTTCAATATCTATCTGCTGCAAAAATTCAGTATACTCTTCGACTATCTCTTCAAATACCTCTTGCTCATAATCAACTAAATCCATCTTATTAACTAAAACCGTCACCTGCTTAATCCCTAACATCGATAACATATAACCGTGACGTCGAGAATTCTCCTGTACACCTTCATTAGCATCAATCACTAATAAAGCCGCCTCAGCTCTAGATGCCCCCGTCACCATATTCTTCAAAAACTCAATATGTCCCGGCGCATCGATAATAATATACTGCCTCATATCAGTCTCAAAAAAGCATCGCGCCGAATCGATAGTAATCCCCTGTGCTTGCTCATCCTTCAATGCATCCAAAAGAAATGCATACTCAAACGGCTTAGAATTCCGCCGACAAGTCTCCTTAACCTGCTCCAACTTACCATCAGGTAAAGAATCAGTATCAGCCAATAACCGCCCAATAATAGTACTCTTCCCATGATCAACATGACCAGCAATAACTATATTTAAATCATCTTTTTGATTATCTACTATATCAGTCATCAACGACTCTCCTCTGTTATTTTGATAAGAAACAATTTTTGACAGTCGAGTAAAAGCTGATAACTCTAATTAAAGTTATCAGACAGTCCTCTTCAAACCGTACATGAGATTTTCCCTCATACGGCTTCCCTTTAGACTTCATCTAAAGCTTTCACAAGTGTCAG